>Ga0209121_10000729_pt1 | contig 34997 bp, 34 predicted proteins | sample Cruoilmetagenom3_FD_187292 | JGI IMG/M metagenome (GOLD analysis project Ga0209121, IMG submission 187292) | Oil polluted marine microbial communities from Coal Oil Point, Santa Barbara, California, USA - Sample 3 (SPAdes) (version 2) | ecosystem: Environmental > Aquatic > Marine > Oil seeps ... | reverse complement strand
CGGGTCCGGTGCCCGCGCGTCCGGCGGCTTCGGTCAGAACCTGTCCTTGGCGGCGCGGATATGGGCGAACACCTCGATATCCGCCGCGCTCTCCATGCCGAGCCCGGCTTTGACGTCCGGGTTGCCGGCGCGCAGAAACGGGTTCGTCGCTTTTTCGAGTTCAAGCGACGAAGGCACGGTCGGCGTGCCGAGCGCGCGCGCGCGGGCGGTCAGCTTCACCCGTTCGGCGAGGGCCGGATTGTCCGGCTCGATGGTGACCGCGAAGCGGCCGTTTGCAACGGTGTATTCGTGGCCCGAGCAGATCAGCGTGTCGTCGGGCAGGGCCATGAGCCGGGTGAGCGTGCCCCACATGTCGGCGGGGGTGCCTTCGAACAGCCGGCCGCAGCCGAGCGCCATCAGGCTGTCGCCGGTGAACGCCGCGCCGAGGCGGGGGAAGTAATAGGCGATGTGGCCTGTCGTGTGCCCGGCCGCGTCGATCACCTGCACGTCTCGCCCCTGCATGTCGTAGGTCTGGCCGGGCTCGACGGCCACGTCGAGCGGCGGCAGCCGGTGGGCATCTCGTGCCGCCCCGATCACCACCGGCTTGTAGGCCGCGACAAGGTCGGCGACGCCGTCGATATGGTCGGCGTGATGATGGGTGAGAAAGATGTGGGTGAGCCGCCAGCCGTGCTTTTCCAGGTCACGCTGGATCGGCCAGCTTTCCGGCGCGTCGAACAGCGCGGTTGCGCCGGATTTGCGGTCGTGAACCAGAAAGGCGTAGTTGTCGGTGAGACAGGGGATCGTTTCGAGCTCGAGGGTCATCCTGGAAGGCCTCCTTGGATGTGCAATGTTGCCCAATCGGGTGCGTCTGTGCAACATCCGAGGAGGACCAGCAAACCGGGAATGTCGCCAGTGCATAGCCAAGCCGAGCCCCACCAGCCGCACGGGCGCGACGCCCGCCTGAGCGCGCCCTCCGCGAACCGCAACGCGGCCGATATCGCCCGGGCGCTGGCCGGCCACCTGCCCGCCGCGGGGCGGGTGCTGGAGATCGCCGCCGGGACAGGCGAGCACGCGGTGGCCCTCGCCCGCGCCAATCCGGAGCTCACCTGGGAGCCCACCGATATCGCCCCTGCGCGACGCGCCTCGATTGACGCCTGGGCGCGGGCCGAGGGGCTTATCAACATCCGCCCCGCCGCCCCGCTCGACGCCGCCGCGCCGGATTGGCAGGCGGGCCCGGTCGCGCAGGCCTACGCGGCGGTCTATCTGTCGAACCTCCTGCACCTGCTGTCGATGCCCCACGCGGCCAACGTGTTCGCCGGTGCCGCCCGCGCGCTCGCCCCGGGTGGGTGCTTCTGCCTCTACGGCCCTTTCCGCGAGCATGGCGCCTACCGGTCCGAGGGCGACGAACGCTTCGACACACAGCTCCAGGCCGCCGACCCCGAGACAGGCTACAAGTCCGTCGAATGGGTCACCGAGACCGCGCGCGCCGCCGGTCTCGACCGCAACGCCCGGATCGAATTGCCCGCCAACAATCTCATTCTGGTCTTCACGAAACCCTGACTCCCGTTTTCCTGGCTGAATTACTCCGGGGCCCCACGCCGCAGGCGTGGCTCCGGCACGACGCCGCAGGCGTACCTCCGGCCCCACGTCGCAAGCGTGCCTCCGGCACGACGGGCTGGCCCGCAATTCGCCGGTCCCCCCCTCTCACAGCCTTTCTCTCTGGCGAATCCTCCGCAATTGGATACTGTCCCAGCCCATGCGTCTGGATGTGCAGGATCTGCAGACTTTCTATTACCGCTCCGCGCTGGGCCGCGCGGCGCAACGGGCTGTGCGCAACCAGATGCAGGCCTTCTGGCCCGAAGCCAAGGGGCAGACCGTGGTCGGCTACGGTTTCGCCACGCCGCTTCTGCGCCCCTATCTCGAAACCGCCCGGCGGGTCATCGGGCTGATGCCCGCGCCGCAGGGGGTGATGGCCTGGCCGAAGGGGCAGCCGAATGTCTCGGTGCTCTGCGAGGAAGCGCTCTGGCCGATCGACAACGGGGCAATCGACAAGCTGGTCATGATGCACGGGATCGAGGTCAGCGAGACGCCCGACGCGCTGCTCGCCGAGGCTTACCGCACCCTCGGCCCAGGCGGCGCGGTGCTGTTCGCGGTGCCCAACCGCGCCGGGCTCTGGTCGCGCTCCGACGCCACGCCGTTCGGCTTCGGGCGGCCCTACACGGTGGGCCAGCTCGAGCTCCAGCTGCGCACCCACGGCTTCGTCATCGAGCGCCACGCGGGCGTGCTGTTCCAGCCGCCCTCGCCGAAACGCTTCTGGCTCAAGACCGGTCGGGCCTGGGAGGGGCTCGGACGGTCGATCCCGCTCGGGGTCGCGGGCGGTGTGCTGATGGTCGAGGCGGTCAAACAGGTGCCGGCGCCACGCCGGCCGGGGCTCGGCCAGCGGGTGAAAAAGCCGCTCGGGGTGCTCGAAGGGCTTGGCGTGCCGGAACCCAGCCGCCGGACATGAGCCTGCGCCCGCCGCTTTGCGGCCGCGGCCGGCCGGGCAGGGGCGCCGGGGGGCAGAATCGCCCCCGATCTGCCCGGCGCGTCGGGCGACAATCGGCCTGGCGACACATGTCTGTTTCGCCCCCGGCAACAACGCCCCCCGCAACAACGTCCCCGGCGCGCTCCGGCACCGTCGCGACCGGGCAGTCTGCGCCGCGAATCTGTCGGGTCGAAGCGCCCGATATGCCCCGCGCCCGGTCCTGCCAACGGCTCCGGGTTTCCATTCGCGCTTCTGAATGTGACGCCCGGGCCCCACGCAAGGGCTCGTCTGGCGACATATCGTTTCATGTTGGCGCAAAACCTGAGCAACAGTGTTGCGGGAGCTTGAACCCTCTGCTAGAGACACGCCGATTTCAGATGGCACGCATCATTGCGGCATCGAGAGGCCGCCCCGCCCTGCTTCGCGCAGGAACGATGGGGCTAAAGACATGGAAGGGGTGGACGTGTCCGAAGCTTCGCTTTCGACTGGCATAGCCCAGAGATACGCTACGGCCGTTTTCGAACTGGCCAGGGAAGACAAGAAACTCGCCGCCGTGGAAAAGGACCTCGACGCGCTCGACGCGGCGCTCGAGACCAGCCCCGAGTTTGCCGCGATGATCACCTCGCCGGTCTATTCGCGCGACGAGCTGACCCGCGCGGTCACCGCGCTGGCGGGCAAGATGAAGCTCTCGCCCGCGATGACCGGCGTGCTCGGCGTGATGGGCCAGAAGCGGCGCCTGTTCGTGCTGCCCCAGTTCATCAAGGCGCTGCGCGCGGCCATCGCCGAGGACAAGGGCGAGGTGACCGCCGAGGTGACCGCCGCCAAGTCGATGACCAAGGCGCAGCAGGACAAGCTCGCCAAGGCCCTCAAGGCCGCGGTCGGCAAGGATGTGAAGATCAAATTGGCCGTCGATGAAAGCCTCATCGGCGGTCTTGTCGTCAAGGTGGGTTCGAAGATGATCGACAGCTCGATCCGCTCGCGCCTGAACGCACTCCAGAATTCCATGAAAGAGGTCTGATAGGACAATGGGTATCCAAGCAGCCGAGATTTCTGCGATCCTCAAGGAGCAGATCAAGAACTTTGGCCAGGAGGCCGAGGTGGCCGAGGTTGGCCGCGTGCTCTCCGTTGGCGATGGCATCGCCCGCGTCCATGGCCTCGACAGCTGCCAGGCTGGCGAGATGGTCGAGTTTCCGGGTGGCATCCGCGGCATGGCGCTGAACCTCGAAACCGACAACGTCGGCGTCGTGATCTTCGGCACCGACCGCGACATCAAGGAAGGCGACACCGTCAAGCGCACCAAGGCGATCGTCGACGTGCCGGTGGGCGACGCGCTGCTCGGCCGGGTGGTCGACGCGCTCGGCAACCCGATCGACGGCAAGGGCCCGATCGAGGCGAAACAGCGCTCGGTGGCCGACGTGAAGGCGCCGGGCATCATCCCGCGCAAATCGGTGCACGAGCCGATGGCGACCGGCCTCAAGTCGATCGACGCGATGATCCCGATCGGCCGTGGCCAGCGCGAGCTCATCATCGGCGACCGCCAGACCGGCAAGACCGCCGTGGCGCTCGACACGATCCTCAACCAGAAGGGCTACAACGAGGAAGCCGGCGACGACGAATCGAAGAAGCTCTACTGCGTCTACGTCGCGGTCGGCCAGAAGCGCTCGACCGTGGCCCAACTGGTCAAGAAGCTCGAAGAGAACGGTGCGATGGAATACTCCATCGTTGTCGCCGCGACGGCGTCCGACCCGGCGCCGATGCAGTACCTCGCCCCCTACACCGCGACCGCGATGGGCGAGTATTTCCGCGACAACGGCCGCCACGCGCTGATGGTCTACGACGACCTCTCCAAGCAGGCCGTTTCCTACCGTCAGATGTCGCTCTTGCTGCGCCGTCCGCCGGGGCGTGAAGCCTACCCGGGCGACGTGTTCTACCTGCACTCCCGCCTGCTCGAGCGTTCGGCGAAGCTGAACGAAGACAACGGCGGCGGCTCATTGACCGCGCTGCCGATCATCGAAACGCAAGGTGGCGACGTGTCGGCCTTTATCCCGACCAACGTGATCTCGATCACCGACGGTCAGATCTTCCTCGAGTCCGAGCTGTTCTACCAGGGCATCCGTCCGGCCGTGAACACCGGCCTGTCGGTGTCGCGCGTCGGCTCCTCGGCCCAGACCAAGGCGATGTCCTCGGTCGCCGGCCCGGTCAAGCTGTCGCTCGCCCAATACCGCGAGATGGCCGCCTTCGCCCAGTTCGGCTCCGACCTCGACGCGGCGACCCAGCAGCTCCTGAACCGGGGCGCGCGCCTGACCGAGCTCATGAAGCAGCCGCAATACTCGCCGCTCACCAACGCCGAGATCGTCTGCGTCATCTACGCCGGCGTGAACGGCTACCTCGACAAGATCGCGGTATCGGATGTCGGACGGTTCGAGCACGGTCTGCTCAACCACCTGCGCTCGAACGAGCAGGCGTTGCTCGAGGACATCACCAACAACGACCGCAAGGTGAAGGACGAGCTGGCCGACAAAGTGAAAGCCGCCATCGACGCTTACGCCGACGGCTTCGCGTAAACGCAGGCGTTCTCTAGGGGAGGCTGGCGATGCCAAGTCTTAAGGACCTGAAAAACAGGATCGACAGCGTCAAGTCGACGCGCAAGATCACCAAGGCCATGCAGATGGTCGCGGCGGCAAAGCTGCGCCGTGCCCAGGACGCTGCCGAGGCCGCGCGGCCCTACACGGAGCGGTTCAACGCCGTTCTCGCGGGGCTCGGCAAGGCTGCGGCCGGCTCGGAGGCCGCGCCGCTGCTGTTGCGCGGCAATGGCCGCGACCAGGTGCATCTGCTCGTGGTCATGACCGCCGAGCGGGGGCTCTGCGGGGGCTTCAACTCGTCGATCGTGAGGCTCGCGCGCAGCGCCGCCGACCAGCTTCTCGCCCAGGGCAAGACGGTGAAGATCCTCACCGTCGGCAAGAAGGGCCGCGAACAGCTCAAGCGCGAATACGGTGAGTATTTCATCGACCACGTCGATCTGACGGGCCTGCGCGAGATCAACTACGAGATCGCGCAGAAGATCGCCAACGACCTGATCGCGCGCTTCGAGGCCGATGAGTTCGACGTGGCGAAGATCCTGTTCTCCCAGTTCCAGAGCGTGATTTCGCAGGAGCCGACGATCAGCCAGGTGATCCCGGCCAGCTTCGACGATGTCGAGACCGAGGCCGAGCACACCGGCATGGTGTATGACTACGAGCCGTCCGAAGAGGCGATCCTCGCGACGCTGCTGCCCTCGGGCGTGGCCACCGCCATCTTCGCGGCGCTTCTGGAAAACGGCGCCTCGGAACAGGGCGCGCGGATGTCGGCGATGGACAACGCGACGCGCAATGCGGGCGACATGATCGACAAGATGACGATCGAATTCAACCGCTCGCGCCAGGCCGTCATCACCAACGAGCTGATCGAGATTATTTCGGGCGCCGAAGCGCTCTAAACGGAACCGGAGACGAAACACATGGCAAACGCAAAAGGCAAAGTGACCCAGGTCATCGGCGCCGTTGTCGACGTGCAGTTCGAGGATGAGCTGCCGGCGATTCTGAACGCGCTTGAAACCGACAACAACGGCAAGCGTCTGGTGCTCGAAGTGGCCCAGCACCTTGGCGAAAACACCGTGCGCACCATCGCGATGGACGCCTCCGAGGGCCTCGTGCGCGGCCAGGAAGTGCGCGACCTCGGCGAAGCGATCTCGATGCCGGTCGGCAACGCCACGCTTGGCCGTATCCTCAACGTCATCGGCGAGCCGATCGACGAAAAGGGCCCGGTCGAGACCAAGGCCCGCCGCTCGATCCACGGCGACGCGCCGGCGTTCTCCGAGCAGGCGACGGAATCGGAAGTGCTGGTCACCGGCATCAAGGTCATCGACCTGCTGGCGCCCTACGCCAAGGGCGGCAAGATCGGCCTGTTCGGCGGCGCCGGCGTCGGCAAGACCGTGCTGATCATGGAGCTGATCAACAACATCGCCAAAGTGCACTCGGGGGTGTCGGTGTTCGCCGGTGTCGGCGAGCGGACCCGTGAAGGCAATGACCTTTACCACGAGATGATCGAATCCGAGGTTATCCGGCTCGACAATCTGGCGGAATCGAAGATCGCCCTGGTCTACGGCCAGATGAACGAACCGCCGGGTGCCCGGATGCGGATCGCGCTGTCGGGCCTGACGCTCGCCGAGCAGTTCCGCGACGATACCGGCGCCGACGTGCTGTTCTTCGTCGACAACATCTTCCGCTTCACCCAGGCGGGCTCCGAGGTGTCGGCGCTTCTCGGCCGGATCCCGTCGGCTGTGGGCTACCAGCCGACCCTCGCGACGGACATGGGCGCGATGCAGGAACGCATCACCTCGACGAAAGCCGGCTCGATCACCTCGGTGCAGGCCGTCTACGTGCCCGCCGACGACCTGACCGACCCGGCGCCCGCGACCTCGTTCGCCCACCTCGACGCGACCACGGTTCTCAGCCGCGCGATCTCCGAGCTCGGCATCTATCCGGCGGTCGACCCGCTCGATTCGACCTCGCGCCTGCTCGACCCGGCCGTGGTCGGCGAAGAGCACTACAAGGTGGCCTCCGACGTTCAGCAGATCCTCCAGCGCTACAAGTCGCTGCAGGACATCATCGCCATCCTCGGCATGGACGAACTGTCGGAAGAGGACAAGCTGACCGTGGCCCGCGCCCGGAAGATCCAGCGGTTCCTGTCGCAGCCGTTCGACGTGGCCAAGGTGTTTACCGGCTCCGACGGTGTGCAGGTGCCGCTCGACGTGACGATCTCCTCGTTCAAGGCGGTTGTCGCGGGCGAGTACGACCACCTGCCGGAAGGCGCCTTCTACATGGTCGGCGGCATCGACGAAGTGATGGCCAAGGCCGAGAAGATGGCCGCGGACGCGGCGTAAGTGAGTTCCCCCCGCGCCGGACCGGGGCGGGGGAACGAGGCGACAGGAGGCCGACATGGCTGACATCATGCAATACGACCTGGTTTCGCCCGCGCGGCGTCTGGCCTCCGGCCAGGCGACCGCGGTGCAGATCCCGGGCGCCGACGGCGATTTTACGGCCATGCCCAACCATGCGCCGACCATTGCCACGATCCGCCCGGGCATCGTGACCGTCCAGGGCACGATCGGGGTAGAGAAATATCTCGTCACCGGCGGGTTCGCCGAGATCTCGCCCGAGGGCGCCTCGGTGCTCGCCGAGCGGGCGATGCCGGTGGAAGAGGTGACGCAGGACGTGATCGACGAGTTCGTCGGCGCGGCCAAGGCGGCGCTCGAAAACGCGACCGAGGAGACCCGGGACGCCTTCGCCAAGACCGTCGGCGACATCGCCCTCGTGGCGAGCGAGCTTGGGCTGACCGCCAAGGTCGACTGACCCGGTGATCCAGGGGGGCCCCCCCCCGCGACAATTCAAGCCCCGCGCGAGTGATCGCGCGGGGTTGTCTGTTTTACGGGACTCACTACCCTGTGGATAGAAATGAAAACGAATGATTATTTCACAACCGATTCGCCAGTGCCGCAGCCGGCAGGACGGATGAGGCCAGTTCGTTAGTTCGCGAGCGCGTGAACCAGTAAGAGGACCGGTAAGGCATGGCCAAGGTATTTGATCTGTCCGCCCTGGAAAGCGACGACGGCTTCACCATTAAGGGCGATGCGCCGGGGGACAATGCGGGTTGGTCCGTCTCCGGTGCGGGCGACGTCAACGGCGACGGCATCGCCGATTTTATCGTCGGTGCGCCCGACGGCGACGACAGAGGGCTCAGTGCGGGCGAGGCCTACGTGGTCTTCGGCCGCGACGTGGCCGGCGGGGCCGCCGCGTTCGGCACGATCGACCTCTCCGATCTCGATCCGGCGGACGGCTTCATCATTCAGGGCGCGGGGAGAAACGACCTCGATTACCCCGACGATATAGGTTCGCGCACCGGCGTCAGCGTTTCCGGCGTGGGCGACGTGAACGGTGACGGGATCGACGATCTTATCGTCGGCGCGCCGGATATGGAGCTTGGCTACGAACAAAGGGGCGGTGCCTACCTGATCTTCGGACGTGACGTGGCCGGCGGGGCCGCCGCGTTCGGCACCATCGACGTCGACACGCTCGATCCGGCTGATGGTATCTTCTTCCGGGGGAACGTGGACTATGACCTTCCGTACGCCTTTGACCGGGAAGGCTACAGCGTTTCCGGCGCGGGCGACGTCAACGGCGACGGCTTCGCCGATCTGATCATCGGAGCCCCGCTGGGTGACCGCGGCGGCTTCGGCGCGGGCGAAGCCTACGTGATCTATGGCGGCGATCTGGCGGCCAAGGCCGGCTCCAGCGGTAGTATCCGCCTATATTCGCTCAGCCTGAGCAATGGCTTCATCATCCGGGGCGACGCGTCGCGCGATGCGGCCGCCGCGAGCGTCTCGGACGCGGGCGACGTGAACGGTGACGGGATCGCCGATTTGATCGTCGGCGCGCCCGGAGGCGACGACGGCGGCGCCGACGCCGGCGAGGCCTATGTGGTTTTCGGCCGCGATGTGGCGGGCGGCGCGGACGCCTTTACCACCATCGACCTCTCCGATCTCGACCCGGCCGACGGCTTCATCATCCAGGGCGACGCGTCAGGTGACGGGGCCGGCTCCGAGGTCTCCGCCGCGGGCGACGTGAACGGCGATGGGATCGCCGATCTGATCGTTGGAGCGTACCAGGGCGACGACGCTGGCGACAACGCCGGCGAGGCCTACGTGGTTTTCGGTCGCGATGTGGCGGGCGGTGCGGACGCTTTCGGCACCATCGACCTCTCCGCGCTCGCCCCCTCCGACGGCTTCATCATCCAGGGCGACAGGAAGCAAGACCTTGCCGGTTCCAGCGTGTCCAGCGCGGGCGACGTGAACGGCGACGGCATCGACGATCTCATCGTCGGCGCACCCGGCGCCGACAAGGCCTACGTGGTCTATGGCCGCGACGTCGCCGGCGGGGCCAATCCCTTCGGGACCGTCGACCTTTCCAACCTCGGCCTGGACGAAGGCTTCACCATCGATGGCGACGGGTTGGGCGTGTTTGCCGGCATCAGCGTGTCCGGAGTGGGCGACATCAACGGCGATGGGTTCGACGATATCATCGTTGGCGCCCCCGGCGGTGACGACGGCGGACGCAATGCCGGCGAGGCCTATGTGATCTTCGGAAAGCCGGTTCCCGAAATCCGCGGCGATGGGTCGGCCAACACCCTTGTGGGCGGTCCCGACGACGACATCCTGAGGGGCCTGGGCGGTGCGGACCTGCTCAGAGGGATGCAGGGGAATGACTTGTTGCGCGGTGGTTCGGGCGATGACGAACTGCGTGGTGGCAAGGGCGCGGACGTGTTGTACGGCAACCAGGGCGACGACACGCTTTTCGGCGGCCTCGGCAATGACCTACTCCATGGCAGAGCGGGCGACGACGTCCTCGACGGCGGGGAGGGGAGAGATTCTCTCAAGGGCGGCCTGGGGGCGGACAGGATTGACGGTGGAGACGACAAGGACAGGATCAAGGGCGGTCTCGGCCAGGACTATCTCGTGGGTGGCGACCACAAGGACAGGTTCCTCTACGGATCGGTCGATCACTCGCAGGCCGGCGCGGGCGACACCATCGCGGATTTCGAAGCGCCCGACCTTATCCATCTCCGCCGCATCGACGCCGACACCACCAGCGCCGCCACCGACGAAGCGTTCACCTGGTTGGCCGATGCCGCGTTCACCAACACCGCGGGCGAGCTGCGCTACGAGGTTTCGGGGGCGAACATCCTGGTGCAGGGCGACGTCGACGGCGACGGGGTGGCCGATATCGAGATCACGATCCTGAATGCCGCAGTGCTCACGGCGGACGACTTCGTGCTCTAACCGCGCGGCCGCCCGGCGCGTGTCACTCGGACAAGTCCCAGTCGTCCTCGTGCGGCACTTCGCCGATCGCCGTCCAGTCGGCCCGCACCCGGGCGACGCGGGTGTCGTCCCAGGTTCGAAAGACAAGGTGGAAGCCGTTTTCCGTGGCCTCCTCGGCTGAAATGTCCATCCGCGGGTTGGTGGAATGGTCCATGTCCCACATCGACAGGCTCACGGAGATCGCTGGCGGCGTCTGGAACGGCTCCGAAAACTCGACCCAGACCCGCACCTCGCGGTCGCCTTCGCCCGACCACATCTCGCCGTCGTGCTCGAAATCCGAAAACAGCACCCGCGAGCCCTGGTCGATCCCCATCCGGTGGGTTCTGATCCGCCACATGAGCCCGTTCCCCGCTTGCCCGCCCTCTGGTTGACGCTGAGGATGCCCCATTTCAGCGCGACCCTGCAAGGGACAGCGGCCGGTCGCCCGGCCGTGGCTTACCCGCGGCGTTTCGGGTTCAGCGCGAGGAAGGCGGGGAACACCAAAAGCAGCAGCCCGCCGGCGGCGAGGAAGGGCATGCCCGGCAGGTAGACCCGCGCATCCGGCGCGGCGAAGACACGAAACAGCGGCGTGACGATCAAGGGCGCGACCACGGCCGCGACCGAGCCGAGCGAGGCGATCACCCCCTGCAACACGCCCTGGCGGTCCTCGGCGACCATGTTCGACATCATCGCCGTCGCCGTCGGCGGCACCATGTCGGCGAGGCAGGAGATCGGGATCAGCGCGAAAACCAGCATCGCGGGCGGGGTCAGCCCGAGCGCGACCAGCGCGAAGATCCCGGCCACCGCGCCGAAGATCAACGTGCGGTATTCGCCGATCCGCGGGATCAGCGCGGGCAGCACCGCACCCTGGGTAATCGCCACGCCGATGCCGTAGAAGGCGAACGAGCCGCCGATCAGCGCGGCGGACCAGCCAAAGGCTTCGCGGGTCCAGAACGCCCACAGCGTCGGATAGACCATGTTGGCAAACTCGAAGGTGAACAGCACCATCAGCGGCAGCGCGAGGCCGGGCAGGCGGAACGCGTCGCGGATCGCGCCGAACGGGTTCAAATCGGAGCGCGCGAACCGGCGGCGTTTGCCGGGCGCGAGGCTTTCGGGCAGGACCATGAAGCCGAACACCGCGCCGACGGCGGAAAAGGCGGCGGCCACCCAGAAGGGCGCGGTGATATGCCAGGCGGAGAGCACGCCGCCGAGCGCCGGTCCCATCACGAACCCGATCCCGAAAGCCGCCCCGATCAGCCCGAAACTGGCCGCGCGCTTCTCGGGCGGCGAGATGTCGGCGATATAGGCGGTTGCGGTGATGTAGGTGGCGCCGGCGACGCCCGCCAGCACCCGCCCGAGCAGAAGCACCCAGAAGGTCTGGGCCAGCGCCATGATGACATAGTCCACCACCAGCGTGGCCAGCGCCACGATCAGCACCGGCCGGCGCCCGTAGGTATCGGAGAGCCCGCCGACGATCGGGGCGAACACGAACTGCATTGCCGCATAGGCCGCCATCAGCACCCCGCCGTAGATGGCGCCGGACGCCGTGTCGGCGCCTGCGCCCACCCGCGCCATCAGATCGGGCATCATCGGGAAGATGAGCCCGACACCCACCGCATCGAGCAGGATGGTGGCGAGGATGAAATACAGGGCGCGGCGCGCCCCGGGGGCGGCCGGCGCAGGGCTTGCGTCAGTCAAAGTCCATACCGATCCCACGGTCGTCGGCGAGAGCGCGGCAATGATCGGTCCTGTCGACGAAGTCCTGGCTGAAGACCTTCAACCCGCCGTGGGCGTCCCACTCCGTGCGCATCTCGCCCCGGTGGCGCTCAACCCAGGCCTGCGGATCGTCCTGGCCCTCGGCGCGCGCCTGCGCGACCGCCGGCTGCGAAAACGCTGCTGCCGCCGCTTCGATCTTCGTAATGCTTTCGTGTCCGGGAACCATCTTCTGCACGGCCTCGAAGAGCCCTGCGCATTGCACCATCGACTGGCTGAAAGGTTGTGCCGCGACCGGCCCCGCAACCGCGAGGATCGCCGCCGGAAATGAGAGAAATGGCCGCATCGGTTTGCCTTGTCATTCCGCCCGGGATTCGCGCACACTTACCACCTGTTGCCCGCCAACGCGCCGGTTTTTTTGATCTGACGCAAGGTGGCCCCGGTGCGAAGCACTAGGGTTGTACCACTCATCCGAAGGAGATCCGCCATGAGAGTCTTTTCCGTCGTAGGCCCATCGTCTGCCGGCAAATCCACGTTGCTCGAAGCGCTTGTCGGTCTCGATGGGTCTCCGGGGAAAACGCTGGATGTGCCGGGCGTCGCCACGGTCCGCTCCTTCGGGTTCATGAGCGAGGACTGGGCGGCGATCGACATCGCCGGCGGGACCGAAAACATTGCCCCTGTCGGCCCCGCGCTCGCGGCCTCGGATGCGGTCGTGCTCTGCGTGCCGTCCGATGCCGACGGCGCCGTGCTCGCCGCGCCCTACCTTCGGATGATCGAAGAGGCCGGGGTGCCCGCCATCATCTTCGTCAACAAGACCGATGTGCCGGTCAGCCGGATGTCGGAAACCGTCTCGGCGCTGCAGACCTATTCGCGCCACCCCATCGTGCTGCGCGAAGTGCCGATCCGCGAGGGCGAAGACATTGTCGGCGTGGTCGACCTGGTGTCCGAACGCGCCTGGAAATTCCAGGATGGCGAACACTCGACGCTGATGGAAATCCCCGCGGCGATACGCGCGCGCGAGGAAGAGGCCCGCGCCGAACTTCTCGAAAGCTATGCCGATTTCGACGATGCCCTGCTCGAGGAGATCATCGAGGACCAGAAGGTCATGCCCGAAGAGGTCTATGACGTGGCCTCCAAGACCTTGCAGCAGCATGATCTCGTGCCCGCCTTCATCGGCTCGGCCGAGCATCGCAACGGCATCACCCGGCTGATGAAGGCGCTGCGCCACGAGGCCCCGGCGGTCGATGTCGCCAGCAAGCGGCTTGCGGGCAAGGCGGTGGCGGTCAGCGCCGTGGCCGACGTGGTCAAGCACCTCGGCAAGACCGTGCTGGTGCGCGCGATCGGCGGCAAGGTGACCGGCGGCCAGACGCTGGGCGGCGACAATGTCGGCTCGATCACCGATCTCGATGCCAAGACGGCGCTGGGCGCGCTGGAACCCGGCGCGATCGGTCTGACGGTGAAGTCCGACCATCTCGCCGCGGGGCAGTTGTTCTCGGACACGGCGGCAGAGCCGCTGCCCGATTGGGCCCAGCCGCATCCCTCCGCCTACCGCCGGATCGTCACGGTGGTGCACGAAAAGGACGACAGCCGGCTCTCGACCGCGCTCGACCGGGTCGGCGAGATCGACCCGGGGCTCGGCGTGAGCCAGGACGAGAAGTCCGGCAGCCCGGTCCTCGCCACCCAGGGGCCGTTGCACCTGCGCCGGGTGATGGCCAAGCTGAAGGACGATTTCGGCATCGAGGTCGAGGAGGGCCCGGTGCCGCCGGCGCTGCGCGAAACCATCCGCCGCGGCAAGGAGGTCCACTACCGCCACCGCAAGCAGTCGGGCGGGGCCGGGCAGTTCGCCGACGTGGTCGTCGAGCTCAAGCCCGAGGCCCGCGGCACGGGGTTCGCCTTCAACGAGACGGTGAAAGGCGGCGCGGTGCCGCGCAACTACATCCCCTCCGTTGAAACCGGCGCCAAAGAGGCGCTCGTCGAAGGCCCCAACGGCTTCCCGGTGGTCGATGTTTCGGTCGAACTCAAGGACGGCAAGTCGCATTCGGTCGACTCCTCCGACTTCGCCTTCAAGATGGCCGGCAAGATGGCCGTCAAGGAGGCGCTTGGGGATGTCGGCACGGTGCTCCTGCAACCGATCATGAAGGTCGATATCCACGTTCCATCCGTTTTCTCCGGCCAATTGGTGCCGATCGTCTCCGGCATGAAAGGCCAAGTGCTCGGCTTCGAGGCGCATGAGAGCGCGGCGGGGTGGGACGTGTTCCAGACGCTCCTGCCGAAGACGGCCGAGGACGAGCTGTTCAACGCGCTCGGGTCATCCACCCGGGGCACGGCCTGGTTCACCAGCCACTTCGATCACTACCAGGAGGCGCGCAGGGAGGAGCTTGCCGATCTTCTCTGACCGGCAAGGGGCACCCCCGACCCGCGGGCCGGCGGCGCCCGGGAGCCCGGGCGGACCTTTCTTGGTCCGCCGACAGGTCCCGGCGCGCGCTGGCGCGCGGGTTTTCCCGGGGCCTGGTTCGGTGAGCCTCCCGGCGCTTGGCTGAAACGGGCTTCCCCGGCCATCGCGATCGCACCTCAAGCGTGCGGCGACGCCGGCCGACACGATCGCCGGGCGGCCCCGGGCAAGCTTCGCCCACCCTTCGCGCGCCTTGACGATCCCGCCGCGCGGTCCGTCGGGACGCCTCCCGGCGCGCTCTCGCAGCGCGTCGTCTTCGAGACCGTCGACACGGCCCTCGGCCCCATCCCCGGCGATGCCCAGCGCCTCTTCTTTGCAAGGCGTTCAAAGACCTCTGCCAACACGGCCGTGACGATCCACGGGGGACCACAACCGACAGATCGGGGCCGCGGGCGAGCCGTACCAAACCGAACATGACAATGACCATGTCGCGAAGAAGGCATCGGTCCGGCTCCCGGCCCGCGTTGGCCGAAGTCGATGCGAGTGACGATGTGAGATTTCAGCACGATGTTCGCCAGTTTTTTCCGCGACGGCAGCATCCGCCACCACCAGGACCGGGCATCGACGTTTTCGATTGGCACCGCAAAGCCACGGGGCCCTCGGACCGGTTCACCACAAAACCCTTGACTGACCGACGGTCGGTCAGTTTTATATCGTGCAACCAGAGGAGTCGGAATGGCGCGCGTTACCAAGGCACCGGAAGAAAGGCGGCGAGAGATCGTCGAGACCGCTGAACGGCTGTTTCACGAGATCGGTTACACGAGCTGTTCGGTCGAGCGGATCATCCGCGAGATCGGCGTCGCCAAAGGCACGTTCTACCACTACTTCAAGTCGAAGGAAGAGATCCTCCGGGCGATCGTCGACCACCGGCTCGGCCAGGTCGTCGCAGCGACCGAACAGGTCGCGGATGATCCGGCGCTGGACGCGCTCACCAAGATGCGCCTGCTGCTGTCCGAAGGCAGCGTCGGGGACGAGGACAACAGTGACGTCGCGGATATGTTGCACCGCCCGGAAAACCGGGAACTGCACGAGGCCAACAATGTGCAATCCGTACTCCGCCTGTCGCCGGCCTTTGCGCGCATCGTCGAACAAGGCAACCGCGAGGGTGTCTTCGCCGCCGATAACCCGCTCGAGACGATCCAGGTCCTGCTGACCGGCGCGCAGTTCCTGCTGGATGGCGGTCTGTTCGATTTCTCGGCGCAAGAGATGGGCGCGCGCCGGGTGGTCGTTCAGGTGATCGTCGAAAAGGCGCTGGGTGCAGCGCCGGGCAGTTTTCAATTCATGAACCCGTCAAAAAAAGAGGAATAGCAAGATGACAAACCTGTATCATTACAAACCCGTTCGCTATTTCGCCTATACCTTCGCGGCGACCTTCACGCTCTGGGGCGCCGGCGCCGTTGTCAGCTTCCAGGAGGGGCGCGACGGTCTCTACCTCGCCCTCATGCTGCCCGGCCTGATGGCGCCGTTCCTGATTTCGCTGGCAATGATGGCGACGTCCCGGCAGCCAGGGATGTTTCGGGAGTTCGGACGCCGGCTGATCGACCTCCGGCTGATCCGCCCCGCCACCTTCCCGGTGTTATTCCTGCTGATGCCGCTGGTCGTCTTGGCGTCGATCAGCTTGTCGCTGCCGTTTGGCGGGTCGAATACCCAGTTCCAGCTGGCCGAGGGGTTCTCGTTTTCCTCCGGCGTGATGCCGGTCCTGTTGCTGCTCATGTTCGCGGCGACGTTCGAGGAGCTGGGTTGGCGGGGCTATGCGTTTGACAGTCTGCAATACCGCTTCAGCTTCCTCACCGCAGCCCTTCTGTTCAGCGTTCTGTGGGCGGTCTGGCACCTGCCGCTGGTCTTTGTGAAAGACAGCTACCAGTATGAGATTTGGCAGGAAAGCCCGTGGTTCGCGGTGAACTTCTTCGTCAGCATCCTCCCGATGGGCGTGATCATCAGCTGGATCTGCGTGAAGAACCGCAAGAGCGTCTTTGCCGCGATCCTGTTCCACTTCATCATCAACATGTCGCAAGAGGCGCTGTCGATGACGCAGACGACCAAGTGCATCGAGACCGTCGTGCTGGTCGTGGTTGCCCTCGGCCTTGTCCTGTCGGATCGGCAGTTCTTCCTGTCCAGGCGTACCCCGCTCCTGGCTGGTGCGTGAGAAAACCAGCACCACTGCCCCAAAGCACGCGTTGCGGTCGGTTCTTGCGCTCAGTGACTTTCGCCGGCTGTTCGCTGGCGTGGCGACATCGCAGCTCGGAGATCAATTCGCGCTGATCGCCACGCCCTGGCTGGTGCTGCACCTCACCGGCGACCCTCTGGCGCTTGGCCTCGTTCTGGCGCTGGAGGGCGGGCCCCGCGCGCTGTTCATGCTGGTCGGCGGGGTGGTGACCGACCGGTTCTCGCCCCGCATGGTGATGTTTGCCGCCGACATCGCGCGGCTGGTGCTCGCGGCCCTGTTGGCCCTCGCGATCCTCGGCGGCGCGGTCGAGATGTGGATGGTCTATGCCTTCGCCCTCGGGTTCGGCCTGATCGCCGGCTTCGCCGTGCCCGCCGGCAACAGCATCGTCCCGCTGGTGGTCGGAAAAGGCGCGCTGGAGACCGGCAACGCGGTGGTCATGGGCGGTGGTCAGCTGGTCGGCTTCTTCGGCCCGTTCGCCGCCGGCGTCCTGATCGGTACCTATTCGGATGGGCTGACCGGCGTCGGCCTGGCCTTTGCGGTCGATGCGGCGACATTCGGGGTTTCCGCTGTGATGCTGGGGCTGATGCACGGCGGCGGCACGATGGCCCTGTCGTGCCAGGCCGCCGACAGCGAACCGCTCCTGGCGGCTGTCACCCGCGGGCTAGCATTCGTCTGGCGCAACGATGCGATGCGGGTCACCTTCGAGATCATCGCCGCGGTCAACTTCCTGTTCGTCGGTCCGATCATGGTCGGCATCCCGGTGCTTGCCGAACAGAGGCTCCCCGAAGGCGCGCTGGCGTTTGGCCTGCTGATGTCCGGGTTCGCCGGGGGCAACCTTTGCGGCTATCTGCTGGCGGGCACCGCGCCGAAACCCGGCAATCGCACCCTGCGGCTGATCCTCGTCGCCGTACTGGCGGGATTCGCGGCGGTACTGGCGGTCATGGGCGCGGCCGCCTCGACCTGGCTCGACTTCGCGCTGCTGACAGCGCTCGGCGTCGGCAACGGTTATATCACGATCGTGCTGATTACCTCGATCCAGGCCCGCGCGCCAAGAGAGATGCTGGGGCGTATCATGGGCCTGTTCATGTTTGCGGGTTTCGGGCTCGTGCCGATCTCGCAAGCCATCTCGGGCGTGGTCAGCCGGTGGGACGTGACGCTGCTGTTTGCCGGCGCCGCGGTGATGACCGCCGGGGTCACGGTCTGGGCGGCGGCGCAACCGGTTTTGACATCGATCCGCGCGGACATCGCACCGGATGCGAGCTGACACCCGAACTGTCGCGACACCTCCCTCCAGTGAATTGGAACATGGAATGCGCAGAGTGCTGTACTTGATCCTCATCGGAGTTGCGTTTGCTGGCGCCGATGCCGCCTGGCGGGCCGAACAGCCAATCGCCCGGTCACCCTCCGGCGGTTGGGAGGCCTCGATCAGCAGCCCCGATTTCTCGGCCCAATCCTCCACGGTTGCTGTCGATGGCGTCGTGGTCGAGGCGATGATACTGCGTCCCGCCACGCCAACGCGCCCGGTCGGGGCGGTGGTCTTCGTCGGCGGGTCGGGTGACGGGTTGTTCCAGAATTCCGCGCCCGGGGTCCTGAAGACCCACCTGCAAGACATCTTTCTTCCGCGGGGCATCGCGGTTGTCTACGCCAACAAGCGCGGCATGGGGGGCTCGACCGGCAACTGGATGAACAACACGATCGAGGGCCGTGCGTCCGACCTGATCGCGGTGGCCAAGGCTGTGCGCGACAGGCCCGGTGTTGATCCGACCCGCGCATGGATCGCCGGCCACAGCCAGGGCGGCTGGGTCGTCCTGCGCGCGGGCGCGCAGGACCCCGACACGGCGTTCGTGCTCGATTTCATGGGTCCGCTACGGTCGCCCCGGACCAGTTCGAGTTTATGTGGCACGAGGTCTACCGTTGCAACGGCTGGACCAGCCAGAAGCTCGACCGGGCCTTCGCCTGGAAAAACCGCATCACCCAGGTGGGCATGGCGGTCGGCAAGGTGCTGCCCATCGGCATGTTGGAGTTCGCACCGCAGTTTTTTGGCTGCGACAATGCCGGGCTGCTCGGCCAGGTCTCGGCGCCGGTTCTCTCCCACTATGGCGGGAGCGATATTCTGGTCGATGGACCGGGCAACGAAGCCTATTCGAGATCCGAGTTTCCGAGTGGCGGGCCGGCTCACCTGGAGGCCGTCGCCCTCCCGGGGATCAACCACATCGGCGATCGGCGCGCCGATACTCGCGACGCGGAGCGCGGTCTTGGCCCCGAAGACGCCGCGCCGGAGGCAAAGGCCGCGATTGAAGACTGGCTCACCCGGATCGGGTATTAAGGACAGTGACGGGCGCTGACGGCAACGGTCGCCGCGCCACCCACTATGGCGACAGCGAACCGGAGACTTCACGATGCGGCCCCCGAACGCCACGAAGCCCCGGGCCCGGGCTGCTAACGGCAGCATGCGTGACCAGTGCGCGCAGTCGTCCGGCCCTTGGCCTGCGACGGGCTGATGGCCGGATCCGCGCCCCGTTTCGGCTTTCCCTATGACTTTGCGCGTTCGGATGAGTTGAAGCTGCTCATTGGGGGCCATCCCGCCCGAAGCCACGAGCGCAGTGACGTTTCACAGTGTGACGGGTGATCCGGCCGAAAGGTTCCCCGATTGTCGGGGGGCGTCGCGCGCGGTGCGGCGCCCCAAACGAAGACACACGTCTACATCAATTTGAAGACAGAGGGATCAGGGCCGGTGCGCAAGCCCGCGTCGAGGCTGGATATGGCGGTCATCTCATCGTCGGTGAGCTCGAAGTCGAAAACATCGAGGTTTTCCGCCTGTCGCGCCGGTTTGACCGACCGCGGGATCACCGCGTTGCCGAGCTGGATGTGCCAACGAATGATCACCTGCGCGGGGCTCTTTCCCGACCGTGCGGCCGCCGAGGTAATCGGCTCGGCCTCGAAGGAGCGCCCGTTGCCCAGCGGGGTCCAGGCCTGGGTCACAATCCCATGGCGCGCGTTCGCGGCGCGCATCTCGGGCTGTTGCAGCTCCGGATTGAGCTCGATCTGGTTGAGGACCGGAACCTCGCCGGTTTCCCCGATGATCCTTTGCAGGTGATCGGCGTTGAAGTTCGACACCCCGATCGAGCGCATCAAGCCTTCGTTGCGCATTTCGATGAACGCGCGCCAGGTTTCGACATAGAGGTCCTGGCTCGGCACGGGCCAGTGGATGAGCACAAGATCCAACTGGTCGACACCGATGGTCTTGAGGCTGCGTTCGACAGAGGCGCGCGCCTTGTCGCGGCCCTGTTCGTTGTTCCAGACCTTGGTGGTGATGAACACATCCTCGCGGGGCACGCCGGATTTCTTGACGCCTTCGCCGAGCCCGGCCTCGTTCATGTACAGATAGGCCCCATCGATGAGCCGGTAGCCAACCCGCAGGGCACTTTCCACCGCTTCTGCCGCCACCGTGGGCGGAACCTGCCAGATGCCGAACCCCAGTTGGGGGATCGAATTGCCGTCGTGAAAACGCAGACGCGGAATATCGGTCATCGGGCTGTTCCTTTGCAGAGTTTTCGGGTCGCTGCTGGCAGTTCAAGGAGCAAGGCCGGGCGGCCGCAAGTGGCGGGCGTTGGCGTCGAACTCAAGTGACGAGACGATCGTCGGGCCCGGCACGGGCGCCGTGTTTTTCTCACGCGGTTTTCACTTTGCCGGGTCCGTTTTCCAACGAGCGGCGGTCGCCAAGGTGCCACGGCGCAGGACGGCGGTGTCGACATCTACCGCGGTGAAGCAACTTCCGGCCTCCATTGCTTCTGGCAGGAAATCGGCATCGAGCGTGAGAAAGCCAGCCGGCTTGCCGGCGGCGCGAATGCGCCTGATCGCGTCGAGGCAGGCCGCCTGCACGTCGGGGTGGCTGGTATTGCCGTGGTGGCCGAGACTGGCGGCGAGATCGGCCGGGCCGACGAAAGCGGCATCGACCCCCGGGGTGGCAAGGATGGCGTCGAGGTCTTCGAGCGCCGAGCGGGTCTCGATCTGGACGACCAGGCAGATCTCGTCGCGGGCTTTGCGCGGGTAGTCGTCGACCGCGCCGAAGCGGGCAGCCCGGGTGATGCCCGCCAGACCACGGATGCCGCCCGGCGCATAGTCAACGGCAGCGGCGGCCAGTGCCGCTTCCTCGGCGTTGCGCACGTAGGGGATCAGCAGCGATTGTGCCCCGAGGTCGAGCAGTTTCTTGATCTCGGCGGGATCGAGCGAGCTCGGGCGCACCATCGCGTGTGCGGGGTAGGGCGCGGCGGCTTGCAAATGGGCAAGAACCGCCTTCGGGTCCATCGCGGTATGCTCGGCGTCGATCAGCAGCCAGTCGAAGCCGCTGCCGGCCGCCATTTCGGTCATCAGGCTGTCGTCAATGGTGCACCAGAACCCGATCTGCTGACGCCCGGCTTGAATCGCGGCTTTGAATTCGTTCTTCGGGATGTCCATCTGCGCCCTCATATGTCGAGCTCGGCCAAGTGGCGGAGCTGGTCTGGTGTCGTCGAGCGCAATCCGAAGAATTCCAGATACGCCGGGATTTGTTCGAACAGCATATCCGTGCCGACCTGCGTGGCACAGCCTTTAACACGCGCGGCGGCAAGAAAGGGGGTCGTTTCCGACGCCATGACGACCTCGCCGACAAAAGCCGTCGGGTCGATCCGGTCGACATCGACCGGCAGCGGGTCATTGGGGTTCATCCCCAGAGGTGTCGCGTTGACCACGATGTCAAACCCGGTGGGGTCGTTCGAGCGGGAGGTGATCTCAATGCCGGGGTAGTGCGCGGCAATCCGCGTCGCCAAGGCTTGGGCCGTCGCGGAGCGTTGGTCGAACACGGCCAGCCGCGCAGCGCCTGCGGCCGCCAGCGATGCGGCAATGGCCGATCCCACGCCACCGGCGCCGACCACGAGCGCGCAGGTGCCCTTCACCGCATGTCCGTTTCGCAAGACCCCTCTGACGAACCCTTCGCCGTCGAACATGTCGCCGACGAGCGCGCCGTTGCGGCCCCGCCTGATCGCGTTGCAGGCGCCGCAGATCTCGACCGTCGCAGAGGCTTCGTCCAACAAACCAACGCTCGAAACCTTGTAGGGCATCGTGACCAGTGCCCCGGCGATGTTGCGCAGCCGGAACAGGTGTTTGAGGAAGGCCGGATAGTCGGGCTCCTCGCAGCCCATGGGCACGACGACGACGTTTTCTCCGACATGGCGGAACCACGGGTTGTAGATCATCGGCGCCTTGAAGCTTTCGGTCGGCACGCCAAGGTGCGCGATGATCCGGGTTGTTCCTGAAATATCGGGCGGGGGCATGGCTGTCCTACAGCTCCGCGTCGAGGCGCACCGGGGTGCCGGTGTCAGCGGAACGTTTCACCGCTTCGATGGCCGCCAGGGCCGCCAGGCCGTCGCGGCCCGAAACCACAGGCGCTGCACCATGTCGGATCACGTCACAGAAATGGACGATCTGGCGCAGCAACGGGTCGGAGGTTTCGAGCGGCAGGTTCGTGGCGGTGATCGGAGACCACCAGGACTGAACATCCGGATGGCTCCAGAGCGCGAGGTTCGGCACCGCGAGCGACGCCTTCGTGCCGCCGATCCAGTAGGCGGTTTCGGTCGTCGCGGGGTAGGCGTGGTTTTCGCCGGCGGTCAATTCCCAGCTCCACGGGGCCGGCACCGTGTCCGACAGGTTCATCGTGCCGAGCGCGCCCGATCCGAAGCGCAGGATAATGACGGCGGTGTCTTCCACTTCGAACCCGCGCACCGCGCTCGATTGCATGGCATGGACCTCGGTCGCCGGCCCGGCGAAATGCTGCATCAGGTCGATGTCGTGGATCAGGTTGATGAAAATCGGACCGGCCCCGGCCTTGCGCCGCCACCCGGTCTCGAAATAATCCTCTGGCTTGTAGAACCACGTGGTGGCCTGCACGCTGACGATCCGCCCCAAGGCGCCCTCGGCGATCAAGTCTCGCGCCTTGGCGATGATCGGGTTGTGGCGGCGGTGGTGGCCGACCAACACCGCAACACCCGCCGCCTCGCCCGCGGCGACGATCGCCCGCGCGTCGTCGATCGAGCTGGCAAGCGGTTTTTCGACCAGGACCGGGCAACCCGCGTCGATGCACATCAGCGCGCCTTCTGCGTGACGTTGGTTGGGGGTCGCCAGGATCACCCCGTCGATCCCGCCACGTCTCAGCGCGCTTTCGAGATCGGTGAAGTGCGGGGCGCCGGTTTGGGCTGCAACGATGCGGCCCGCGTCGGAGGGATCGATGACGCAGGCAAGCTCGGCCGCGCGCACCGCCAGGATCGCATCGATGTGGCGTTTGCCGATCAATCCGGCTCCGGCCACGGCGATCCGGGTTGTCGTGGTCATTGCGACACCTGCGGAAACTGGTCTTTCGGGTCACGCGCTGTGTGGTTGGGCCGGTAGAGGCTTGCCATGACGTTGGTTTCCCAGTCCAGCCCGCCGTTCCGAATTGCCTTGCGCAGCGCCAAGGGCTGCAAGTCCATCCGCAGTTCCGTCACTTCCGAGAGGTTACCAGGAGACATCGGCGCCACCCGGTCGCCGCGCTGTTCTTCGGTCTCGATCAAGCCGTCGAACGAGAGCCGCATGATCGCGCCGCGCTGCGACGACAGGCTGACGGCATAGTCCTGACGCAGGCGTTCCAGGTTCACCTTCGCCCCGGGCTCCAGGGATCCGGAGAGAATCCGCACCCGGTGTCCTTCCGCGATCCGGCCCGCGATCCTACGCTTTCCTTCGCAGTGCGATTGATGCGTGTCGTCGCCCATCAGAACCTCTCCCTGCCAGACGCTAACAGAAGACCTTCGGACTTCAATAAAAACAATCGACTATGTTCTGTAAATCGAGTTTGATCGTTGTAAGCGACTATCTGTGGCAAAGACGTTTTTGAAGAGTCGCGAACAAGTGCTATGCAAGGCTCAAGAACACAAAAAACATCATAGGGAGGAATACATGATCTTTTCAATCACCCGCCGGGCGATCCTGACATCGGTGGCTGCCGTTGCCGTCCTGGCCTCGTCGCCGGCCGCGATCGCGCAGGACAAAGTCACGCTGCGGATGTCGGCGCCGGCGACCGATACCGACCAGCGCACCATCGCTCTGGCCGAAGTCTTTGCGCCTGCGGTCGCTGAGTTCGCCGACTATCAGCCGCATTACAACGCGTCGCTTGTCGCGCAGGGCTCCGAGCTTGAGGCGATTGCCTCCGGCGATATCGAAATGTCGATCACCTCGGCGCAGGAACTGGCCACGTTCTTCCCGGAGTTTTCGATTTTCGCGACCGGTTATGTCCACCAGGATGCGGCGCACCAGGTGCGCGTGTTCAACGATCCGCTGATGGAGCCGTTCAAGCAGAAGGTCGAGGACGAGCTCGGCGTGAAGCTCCTGGCCGTGATGTACCTCGGCCGCCGCCACGTGAACCTGCGCCAGACAAAGGAAGAGCTCACCGTCATGACGCCGGCCGACCTCGCGGGTGTGAACCTGCGGATGCCGGGCACCGACGCGTGGCAGTTCCTCGGCAAGGCCCTGGGCGCGAACCCGACGCCAATGGCCTTCACCGAGGTCTACACCGGCCTTGCGACCGGGTCGGTCGATGGACAGGACAACCCGCTGCCGACGGTCGTGGACTCGAAGTTCTATGAAGTCACGAACCAGATCGCGCTGACCTCGCACCTGGTCGACCTCAACTATGTCGCCTTCTCGAAAGCGGTGTTCGACGGCCTGACCGAAGAGCAGCAAGCGACGGTGTCCGAAGCCGCCGTGGCTGCCGCCGAGAGCGGCCGTCAGGCGCAGCTGGTGAAGGAAGAGGAGCTGGTGTCGTTCCTGCAAGAGCAGGGGCTCGAGATCTACGAACCCGACCTGGCCGCGTTCCGCAGTCACGTTCAGGGCGAATACCTGAACACGGACGCATCGGCGGATTGGCCGGAAGGCGTCCTTGAGCAGATCAACGCCCTCGGCAACTGATCTGACATCGGGCGGGAGAGCCAGACATGAGCGTTCTGTTCAAGTGGTTCTCCCGCTTCGCAGAATTCGTGGCGGCCATGATGATGGCCGTCATGTTCCTGACCTTCATTCTGCAAATCACGATCCGCTACACGGCCCGCCTGGAATGGCTGCCGGACATCGTGCCGTTTCTCGATCCGAACCTCTATGGCTGGACCCTTGAGTTCAACCTGATGCTCTGGGTCTGGATCGTCTTCTGGGGCAACTCGTTCGTCGTTCGGGAACGCGATCACGTCACCTTCGACATAATCTACGGCGCGGTGAACCCGACCGTGCGCAAGTGGTTCGCGATCATTGGCGCCCTGGCTGTCGTGATTGCCTTTTTGGTTTCGATCGGCGCGACATGGGATCGCTTCGCGATCCTCCGTCTGAAACGAACCGCGACGCTGGATATGCTGTTCGGCGATTGGGTCCGAATGCGGCATGTCTACTCGATCTACATCATGTTCATGGTGGTGGTGGCGCTCCGCTACGCCGCCCGCGCGTTCAATGCCTGGCGCTACGGAGCGGAGGCCGACCTGCATCATTTCGACGAGATGTCGAAAGAGCCCACAGCGGCGGACGAAGAATGACCTTCGAATTCACCCTCTGCATCCTCTCGCTCTTCTTTTTCGCCGGCATCGGCGTTCCGGTGGCCTATGCGATCATGATTGCGGCCGCGATCTATCTGTCGACGGCCGGCCTGAGTGTTGGCGTTGCTGGCAAGACGCTGATGGACGGGCTCTACAGCAGCTTCATCCTGCTCGCGGTGCCGCTGTTCATCGTCGCCGCGAATATCATGAACGCCGGTACGATCAGCGATCGTCTGCTGAGGTTCTGCATCGGCCTCGTGGGACGCTTCAAGGGCGGCATGGGCCACGTGAATATCGTGGCGTCGCTCATCTTTTCGGGCATGTCCGGCTCGGCCGTGGCCGATGCCGCGGGCATCGGCAAGATCATCATCGAGATGATGACCAAGTCGGGCCATTTCACGCGCGGCTATGCGGCGGCGATCACGGCGGCGTCCGCAACGATCGGCCCGATCATCCCGCCGTCGATCCCGATGGTGCTCTATGCGCTGGTGTCGAACACCTCCATCGGGGCGCTGTTCCTGGGCGGCATCGTGCCGGGCCTGTTCATGGGCATTGTGCTGATGGGGATGAACTGGTTCATCTCGCACCGCCGGGATTTTGGCACCGAGGAAGCTGTGCCGCTGGTGGAACTGCCCGCGCTCACGTTCCGGGCCTTCCCCGCACTTCTGATGCCCGCGATCCTGCTCTACGGAATTTACGGTGGCGTCACCACGCCTACCGAAGCCGCCGCGGTCGCCGCGTTTTATGCCCTGATCCTGGCAGCGGCGTTCTACCGGGCCCTGACGTTTCGAGGCATCTACCAGATCCTGGTCGACAGTGCCCGGTCTTCGGCAGCCGTCGGCATCGTGATCGGCGGCGCGCTGATCCTCAACTTCATCGTCGCCTCCGAGAACATCCCAGGGCGCATGGCGAATGCGCTCGTCGATCTGGACATCCATCCGCTCGTCTTCTTGCTGGGCGTGAACCTGTTGATCCTGCTTCTGGGCTGCGTGCTCGATGCCACCACGATCATCCTGGTCATCATCCCGCTGTTTCTGCCGACGTGCCGGGAGCTTGGGATCGACCTGGTGCACTTCGGCGTCGTCTCCGTGGTCAACTGCATGATCGGGCTGATCACGCCGCCCTACGGGATTTTGCTGTTCGTCATCAATGCCGTCACCAAGATCCCTCTGGTCGAGATCATCCGCGAGGTCATTCCCTTCCTCGTCGTGCTGATCCTCGCATTGCTGACCCTGATCTTGTTCCCCGGCATCACGCTCTTCCTGCCGCGGCTCATGGGATACCCCGGGTAGGCCCTGCGTTTCGCGATCGCCATGGTTTCGATTTCGGGGCGCCTGTACGAGAGGACCGAGGCAATCTCGGCCGCCGGATACGGTGGGAGCAGCGCAGGTCAGCCAATGCTTTCGTGACGCGGGCGTGGACATCCTGTTGTGCCAGCCCTTGCGCGCCCTCGAGGGTTTGCCGCCTGAACACAGGACGCGGGCTTTCGGCCACGCGGATCGGCGACCGGCACGTCTCGCCCTTGGGAGATGCTCCAAAAGCCCGTCGCGCGGGCCGCAATTGCGCAGGTCTCAGCGTTCGGCCAGGCCATGCCCCATCCACGCGGGCACCCGTCCTGCACCCAACCGCTGTCGTGCGTGCGGTCGGGCAAGGGGCGCCCTGCCACCGGTTCCATTAACGTGCCCGGCGGCTCTGGTAAGAGGTCATTGCCCCCGCGCACCAGATCGACGCGGTTGAACCGGCCCGCGCCCATGTCGGGTCGCCGGCCCCGCCCTACGGGTAGGCGGTCTCGTACAAGGGTTCCAGGGTCGTGTCGTCGAACAGCGAACTGACCGAGGTGCCGCCCCAGATGTTCAGGATCGCCTGGGCAAAGACCGGCGCGGTCGGCACCACCCGGATATTCGGCGCCGCCGTGACCGCCGCGGTCGGCCGGATCGTGTCGGTGATGACCAGGCTCTTCATCCGGCTGTTCGAGACCCGCTCGACCGCCGGGCCCGACATCACCCCATGGCTGATATAGGCATGCACTTCCTTGGCGCCGGAGTCCAACAACAGCTCGGCCGCCTTCACCAGTGTTCCGGCGGTGTCGCAGATATCGTCGATGATGATGCAGCGCTTGCCGCTCACGTCGCCGATCACCGTCATCTCGGCCACTTCACCGTGTTTCTCGCGGCGCTTGTCGACGATGGCGAGCGGGGCGTCGATCCGTTTGGCGAGCTCGCGCGCGCGGGACACGCCGCCAACGTCCGGGCTCACCACCATCACTTCGTCGAGGCAGTTCTTGAAGTGGTGCTTGATGTCGAGGGCGAAGATCGGGCTGGCGTAGAGGTTGTCGACGGGGATGTCGAAGAACCCCTGGATCTGGGCGGCGTGCAGGTCCATCGTCAGCACCCGTTCGATCCCCGCCTGGGTGATCATGTTGGCCACCAGTTTCGCTGAAATGGGCGTGCGGGCGCGCGACCGGCGGTCCTGCCGGGCATAGCCGAAATAGGGGATCACCGCGGTGATCCGCGACGCCGACGAGCGGCGCAGGGTGTCGGAGATGATCAGGAGCTCCATCAGGTTGTCATTGGCCGGGTTCGAGGTCGGCTGGATGATGAACATGTCCTCGCCGCGCACGTTCTCGTGCACCTCGACGAAGATTTCCTGATCGTTGAACCGCTCGACCCGCGCGCTGACCAGGTCGACCTTGGCGCCGCGATGAACCGACATCCGCCGGGCCACGGCTTCGGACAACCTGCGGTTCGCATTGCCCGAGATGAGCTTGGGTTCGTGAGTGGCTGGCATCGGTCCGTTCCCCGGTATTTCTGTAACAGAATCGCGATCGCGCGCGTTGACTTCGCTTAGCACCGGGCTAGGGTTCTGACCACATCTCCCCGCGCGTGAGTAAGAAAATGTCCCAGCTCGAACTCTATTTCTCGACGATTTCGCCCTATACCTACCTGTCGCTGCCCCGATTGCGCGCCCTTGCGGATGCGCGTGGGCTCGACGTGCGGTGGAAGCCGCTCGACATCATGGCGCTGTACGCGCGCACCGGCGGCACGCCGGTCGGCCAGCGCCCGCAAGCCCGCCAGGATTACCGCCTCGCCGACATTGCCCGGCAGGCGAAACGTGCGGGCCTGCCGATCAACGTGAAACCCGCCCATTTTCCGACCAACGCAGCCCCCGCCTCCTACGCGATCATCGCCGCCCAGGAGGTCCAGGCGGCCCAGGCGGCGGGCGGCGGCGACATGTTCGCGCTGGTCGAAGCCGTGCTCGCGGCCTGTTGGGCAGAGCAGAAGAACATCGCCGAGGATGACGTGGTCAAGGCCGCGCTGGAAGGCGCGGGGTTCGACCCGGCGCTGGCCACATCCGGCCTCCTCACCGGCGCCGAGGTTTACGGGCGCAACCTCGAACAGGCCGTGGCTGCGGGCGTGTTCGGAGCGCCCAGCTTCGTCACCCAGGACGGTGCGGTCTTCTGGGGACAGGACCGGATCGACGATCTCGCCGATCATCTCGCCGATCATCTCGCCGGTCATCCAAACGGGGTGGGCTGACTTGGCGAGCACCGAACGCATTGCAGGCTTTCCGACGCACGTCGTTCGGCTCGGCGGCGGCGTGCGCCGGGTGCTCTTCATCCACTGCTCTCTTGGCTCGGTTGCGACCTGGACGAAGGTCCAGGCGCCGCTGCTGTCGAAGCTCGCGATGACCGCCTTCGACCGGCCGTCGCATGGGCTCAGCGCCGATTGGAACGGCGACGGCGGGGCCGGCGGGCTGCACACGCTCACCACCATGATCGCCGCCGAGTTGATCGACGGCCGGGCCGATATCGTCGGCCACAGCTACGGCGCGACGGTGGCGCTCAGGCTGGCGCTGGATTTGCCGCACCGGGTCCGCTCGCTCACCCTGATCGAACCGCCCCTGTTTTCGCTCGCAAAAGGCACCCGCGCCGGGGAAGACCACGCCGCCGCGATGGCCGGGTTCGACGCGGCATTGACCGCGGGCGCGGACGAGCGGGCCGCGCAGATATTCCAGGCGGCGATGAACGCGGACGCCCCCTGGGACAGCCTCAGCGACCGCGCCCGGGCGCGGCTGGTGCGCCAGATCGGCCGGATCGGCGAGGAACGCGGGGTCACCGTCGAAGATACGCCGGGGCTGACGGCGCCGGGGCGGCTCGAGGATATCATCCAGCCGGTGCTGCTGATCGAAGGCAGCGCCTCGCCGGCGATCGTCAACCGGGTGCATGATGCGCTCGCCGCCCGTGTGCCGCAGGCGCAGCGGGTCGTGGTGATGGGAGCCGGTCACATGTCGCCGCTCACCCACCCGGGCAGTATTGCCGCCGAGATCGCGAATTTTCTGAAGGTCTGATCCCGGTTATCGCGCTATGCGGCAGGGGAATGGCCGTTATGCCCTTGATCTGGCTCATATCCCGAAACTTCAGCGCCCTCTAAAACCGGTATTTGAAATGCAAGATAACAAAGGAGGCCCTTATGGCTCTGTCTTCCTATCCCGATGTCGTGGCCGACATCTCCGCACATGCCGCCGTTCTCAGCAAGGATATCCCCGACACGATGAAGGGGTTCTCGGCGATGGCGAAAGCCGCCGCCGGGGTCGATGGTGCGCTCGCGGAACGCGAAAAAGAGCTTATCGCGATGGGCATCGCCGTCGCATTGCGCTGTGACGGCTGCATTGGCTTCCACACCAAGGCGCTGGTGAAGCTCGGGGTCACCCGGGCCGAGTTCGAGGAAATGCTGGGCGTGACCATCTACATGGGCGGTGGGCCCTCGCTGATGTATGCCGCCCAGGCGCTGCGGGCCTGGGAAGAATTCGGCGGCGCCAAGAGCTGACGTATCGCGGCAGGACGCGACAAGGGAAGGGCGCCTTCGGGCGCCCTTTCTGTCACCGGGCCCGCGAGTGCGTTAACGATTGGATGTCTTGGCGGTTCTATTTCAACGCACTGCAATATAGGGGGAAATTCCGTATGACCCGGAGCTGGTTTCCTAGGATACCGGGGTCGGTTTCCTAGGAAACTAGGAGGGGCAAGACCGCTCGGTGCCGTCGTGTGGCGCGCAAGTCTTCGAATCGCGCGCCGTGCCCTACCCTGCAACCAACTCCACGAACCGCGCCGTGTCTTCTGCACGGGCCGACCAGTCGCAGACCAGACGGGCGGTGATCATCTCGTCCGGATCGTCGCCGTCGAGGCTGCCGTCCCACAGGTAATAGGCCGCGCCGGCCTCGTGCAGCCGCTTGTGTGCGGCGCGCGGCCAGGCGGCGAAACCCATGTTGGCCCGAGGCGGATGGGCGTATTCGACGACACCCGTGGCCTTGAGCCCCTCGACCAGCCGTGCATTCGCCGCATTGGCCGTGCGGGCGAGCTCCAGCCACAGATCGCCTTCGAGATAGGCCAGCATCTGCGCCGAGAGATAGCGGTGCTTCGAGAACAGATGTGCGCCGCGCTTGCGCCGTAACTCGAATTCCCAGGCGCGGGCGGGGTCGAACAATACCACCGCCTCGACCCCCATGAGCCCGTTCTTGGTGCCGCCGAAGCTCACCGCGTCGATGCCCGCCTTCCAGGTCATCTCCGCAGGTCGCGCCCCGGTCGCTGCCAAAGCGTTGGCGAGACGGGCGCCGTCGAGATGTGTGGCGAGGCCGTGGTCTTTGGCGACGCCGGTCAGCGTCGCGATCTCCGCGACGCTGTAGACCGTGCCGAGCTCGGTCACGTTGGTGAGCGAGAGCGGCCCGCGCTGCGGCCCGTGTACGCCGCGGGTTTCCTCACTCTCGATGACCGCGCGCAGGGCGTCGGCGGTCATCTTTGCGTCCGCGCCCGGCACCAGCGTGAGCTTGGCGCCACCGGTGAAGAACTCGGGCGCATTGCACTCGTCGACATGGATGTGCGCAGGCGCGGTGCAAAAGACTGTTTCCCAAGGTTCGCAAAGGGTTGCCAGCGCCAAGGCGTTGGCCGCCGTCCCGGTGGCGACGAGATAGACCGCCGCCTCGGGGGCCTCGAACAGGGCGCGGATCCGCGCGCGCACCTCGTCCATGATCGGATCCGCGCCGTAAGGCAGGGCGTAGCCCGCATTGGCGGCCGTGAGCGCTTCCATCACCTTCGGGTGCACGGGGCCTGCATTGTCGGAGGCAAAATACATGTCATTGATCCTCGATCACGTGGTCTTCCCAGTCTTCTTCGTCGATCTCGAACTCCGGCACCGTCCAGCCGCGCACCGAATGTCCGTCGTGTACGCTGTCCGGGTCGCCGGAGACCAGCGGATGCCAGTCGGGCAGCGGCTTGCCGTGGTGGCGCAGCCGGTAGGCGCAGGTCGTGGGCATGAAATAGGCGACCTCGGCGATGCTTTCCTTGGTCAGCACGATGCATTCGGGCACGAATTGCAGCCGGATGTCGTATTGCGCGCAACGGCAGGTCTCACCGTCGAGCAGCCGGCAGGCGACCCGGGTAAAGGCAACCTCGCCGGTCTCCTCGTCCTCGAGCTTGTTGAGACAGCACTTGCCGCAGCCATCGCAGAGCGCCTCCCATTCCTCGGGGCGAAGCTTGGCGAGAGGGAGCTCCCAGAAGCGGTTGCGTGGCTGAGTCGTCATCCGCGCGACACTCGCGCAAGGTCGGGCGAAAGGGAAGGGGTCACGCCTCTCCGCTTTCCGAGCGGAAACGCCGCGCCCATTCACGGTTGGTGGCATCGGCCAGTTTGAGTGTCGGGACCGCAAGCCCGCTTGCCGTGCTCGGGTCGCGGCCCAGGTCTTCGAGAACGCCTTGAACGGTTTTCCGGGGGTCGTCCGCGAGCGCGTCGTAGTCGATCCGGAGGGGTGTGATGCCCTCGCGCGCGAACCAGCTTTCCCACAAACTGTCCCAAGCCTCCAATTGCGCGATGCCGCGCCGGATGGCTGCGGCGTCGTAGACGGGCTCGGTCGGCGGGGCCAGCCGCTCGATCTCGCGCCCATCGGCTGCGACGTGCCACACCCCGGTCTGCTTCGCCATCAGATGGGAGACGGCCTGGTCGATCTTGTTCGTGCGGTGCAGGGAGAGAAAGCGGGTCGGGCCGAATGCCGATCTTAACCGGGCCCTGTCGTCCGGCGCGTCCGGGTAGAGGAGCGCGAGCTGGTCACGGAAAAAGGTCAAGCTGTGGGCCTGAAGGCGCAGGCCGAACACTGCGGTGCCGGACCGGCCCGCCACCCGGGCGCCCGCGAACACCTTGGCAAGCCGCGCGCGCTCCGAAAGCGAAGGATCGGGTTCGATTCCCAGGCTCTCGGCCCATCGGTCCACCGAGGCGACATGGAAATAGGATTTCGGGTCGCCCGCCACACCGGTTGCCGCCAGCAGCATGCAAAGAAGCGTGCTGCCGGAACGTGGCGCGGTGCAGATCACATAGGCGGACGTACCGGGCACAGGATCACAGCTCCGCCAGCACCTCTTGGGCCCGCGCACAATCGGCGTCCATCTGGGCGATCAGCGCCTCGACGCTGTCGAACTTCTCTTCCGGCCGCAGGTAGTCGATCAGCGCGACTGACAGGTGCTCGTCGTAGATGTCGCCCGTGAAGTCGAACATGTAGCTCTCGAGATTGGGCCTTTTCTCGCCGAAGGTCGGGCGCACGCCGACGCTTGCCGCGCCGCCGTATTCGCCCTTGTAGGGCCCGGTCAGCACGTCGACCTTGACCACGTAGACGCCGAACCGCGGCGGGTGCAGACCGCTGATCGACATGTTGGCCGTCGGGTAACCCAGAAGCCTCCCGCGCTGGTCGCCGCGGATCACCTTGCCGTCGATCCGGTGCCAGTGGCCAAGCATACGTGCGGCGTCCTGCGGACGGCCTTCGGTGAGCGCATGCCGGATTGCGGTCGAGGAGATCTCTTCGCCGGTGTCGTGAATGAGCGGCACAACGGTCACGCCGAAGCCCATCTCTTCGCCGAAGGCCACCAGGTCTGCCGCATTGCCCGCGCGGCCCTTGCCGAAGTGGAAATCCTCGCCGATGACCACATGGGCGAGGCCGAGCCCCTCGGCAATGACCTTGGCGGCGAACGTCTGCGGTGTCAGTGCCGAGAGCGTGTCGTTGAAGCTGAGCTCATAGAGTGTATCGACCCCCAGCCACTCCAGCCGGTGCGCGCGCGCCTCGGCGTTCATCAGCCGGAAGGCGGGACCGTTGGGGGCGAAATACTGGCGCGGATGCGGCTCAAAGGTCATCACGCCGAGCGGGGCGCCCCGCCGCGCCGCCTCGCCCCGCGCGATGTCGATCACCGTCTGGTGGCCACGGTGGATTCCGTCGAAATTACCGATCGCGGCCGAGGCGCCCCGGTCTTGCTGTTCGACGAATTGCCAGTCTCTCACGATCCGCATGGGCCCCGGGTTATCCCGCGCCCTGGCCCCGCGCAAGCGCCGCCGCTTTCATCCTGGTCAAAAAACGCCCATCCCGGGACGACGCGCGTTGGAACGCGCGTGTGAAGGCGCTTCGAAGCGCCTTGCGTTCCCGCGCTTGGAAGCGCCCTGCGTCCCCGCGCTTGTCAGTCGAACTTGCCCGACGGCGCCAGGACCGTCGCCTCACCGCGCAACACCAGCTGGTGGCCGACCTTGCACTCTGTCTTCAACTGGACCCGGCGCTTAGCAAACTCGATGTCCATCACCGTCACTTCGGCCGTCACCACGTCGCCTGGCCGCACCGGTGCGATGAATTTCAGCGACTGGCCGAGATAGACGGTGCCGTGGCCCGGCAGTTGCTCACCGATCACCGCCGAGATCAATCCGGCGGTCAGCATCCCGTGCGCGATCCGGCCCTCGAAGATCGTGTCCTGGGCGTAGTCCTCGTCGAGATGCACGGGGTTGCGATCGGTCGAAACCTCAGCGAACAGCTCGATGTCGCGGTCGGTCACCTCCTTGGTAAGCGACCGCATCATGCCGATCTCGAGATCCTCGATGACGATCGTGCCGCGGGGGATATTGTCCAACATCCGGTCCTCCGGGTAATTTTCGCACCTTCTCAGGGCCTGTTGGGTAACAACATTGCTTTGCAATTGCAGAAAATCAAGCCCGGAGTTTCGCTAACGCAGAAAACCGGCGGCAAACGTGGGAGTGACCATTTCGATCGCAATGAACTTTTCGAGCTTTGCCGGGTCCGGTTGACGGATGGTGCCGGTATCCTCGGCCGCCAGCCCTCCGGTGATGAAGAGCGAGTCGAGGTCTTCGCCGAGGGCGCCCTTGATATCGGTGCGGATACCGTCACCGATCGCGAGGATGCGCGAGGGGTCGATGGTGCCGCCGACATTGGCGAGCCGGGTGCGGGCGAGATCGTAGATTGCCGGCTGGGGCTTGCCGAAATAGAGGCTCTCGCCGCCCATCTCCTCGTAGAGCCCCGCCACGGCGCCCGCGCACCAGTCGCGCACCTCGCCGCGGTCGACCACCACATCGGGGTTCGCGCAGAGCAGTTTGAGCCCGTTCTGCTTGGCCCAGAGCAACTGCGGGCGCAGGACCTCCGGATCGGCCTGCGCATCGAAGGGGCCGGTGCAGACGATGCCCTCGGCCTGTTCGAGTGCCACGCGCTCGATCGCCACCGCGTCGGCGACCTCGGGCATCGGTTCGAAAAACACGTCGTCGCGGGGTTCGCCGATGAACCAGACTTTGGCCCCGACGGCGCCGCGGAACATCGCCGCGCGGGCGGTATCGCCGGAGCTGGCAATATCGTCCCAGGTGTCGCGGGGGAGGCCGATGCGG
>Ga0209121_10000728_pt1 | contig 35001 bp, 33 predicted proteins | sample Cruoilmetagenom3_FD_187292 | JGI IMG/M metagenome (GOLD analysis project Ga0209121, IMG submission 187292) | Oil polluted marine microbial communities from Coal Oil Point, Santa Barbara, California, USA - Sample 3 (SPAdes) (version 2) | ecosystem: Environmental > Aquatic > Marine > Oil seeps ... | reverse complement strand
GAGGCCGGGCTGGACGGGATGAACGTGGACGTGAAAGGAGATGAGGAAGCAGTAGATGAGTACTGCAGGGCAGACGTCGAGGTCGTGTGGCGCAACTGCTGCCGGGCGCGGGAACTGGACGTGTGGGTCGAACTGACCACGCTGGTGATCCCAGGTATAAACGACGACGACGAATGTCTGGAGGGCATCGCTAGCCGCATCGTCGCCGAACTGGGCCCGGATACTCCCTGGCACCTCAGCCGCTACCATCCGGCCTATCGCTTCACCGCCCCACCCACCCCCGTGGCGACGCTAGAACGGGCACGTGAGATTGGCGTGCAGGCTGGCCTGCGTTACGTCTACCTGGGCAACGTCCCCGGCCACCCCGGCGAGCACACCTTTTGTCCGAATTGTGGTGCAATGCTGGTCAGGCGGGGGCTCCTGCGGCTGCTGCACTGCGATGTTACGCCCGACGGTCACTGTCCCCACTGCGGACAGGAAATCGCTGGTATAGGCTGGAGTTGGAGGTAGAGAATTGGTGAGCGTTCCAGTGGGCGCATTCGACGACGACGCCGTCAGGCAGGTATTGGCTCCCCCAGGACAGGAAGAGCTGCTATACATCCTCCCCGTTGGTCGCCCAAGATAGAGAGAGCGCAAATCCCGGTAGGGGCGCGGTAACCGCGCCCCTACTCCTTCACCCCAAGCGCGAACAGCCAACGCAAGAACCGGCGCACCAACGAGCGCAGCGCGGCGTAACGATAGCACAACTGATACCAGGTTTTCTCCCAACGTGAGGGGGGCGCGGGCGGCAGGGGCGCACTCCAGCGAATGGCAGCCGCCCCCCAGGTCAGCCCCGCGCCGAAGCCGACACACACCACCAGGTCGTCCCGCTGGATGCGTCCCTCCTCCACCGCCTCGCAGAGAGCTATGGGAATGGACGCAGCCGAGGTGTTACCGTACCGCTCCAGGTTGCTGAAGACCGCTTCCGGCGGCAGTTTCAGCGCCCGGGCCGAGGATTCGATGATACGTTGATTGGCCTGATGGGGGATGAGAAGATCCAGGTCAGAGACCTTCAGCCCAGCCTGTTCGAGCACCTGGCGTGTGGCGGCGGGCATAGTGCGCACGGCAAAGCGAAAGACCTCCCGTCCTTTCATCTTCACGTAGTGGAGTCGCTCGGCCACGGTACGATGGGAGGCTGGCTGCTTGCTCCCCCCGGCCGGGAGGTACAACAGGTCGCCCCCAGAGCCATCGGCGCCAAGGACGGTGGAGAGGACACCACCATCGGTTCCGTTGGCCTGGAGGACGACCGCGCCGGCCCCGTCGCCGAAGAGGACGCAGGTGGCACGGTCGCTCCAGTCAGTGATGCGGGAGAGCGTCTCGGCCCCGATGACCAATGCGTTCTCGTAGACACTGGCCGAGATGAGGTGGGCAGCCACGCTGAGCCCGTAGACGAAGCCAGTGCAGCCGGCCGAGAGGTCGAAAGCGGCGGCGTGGGTGGCGCCCAATGCATCCTGCAGCAGGCAGGCCGTGGCCGGGAAAGCGTGGTCGGGCGTGACGGTGGCGACGATAATCAGGTTCAGTTGCGACGGATTGAGGCCGGCCACCTCTAGCGCCCGCTGAGCGGCCTGAAGCGACATACTGAACGTCGTCTCGCCATCAGCGGCGACGCGCCGCTCGGCGATGCCCGTGCGGGTACGGATCCACCCATCGGAGGTATCCAACATCTGCGCCAGTTCATCGTTGGTCAACACGCGCGGTGGCATGGACTTGCCCCAGCCGACGATGTGAGCGTGAGTCTTCATCCTGCTTCCTCCCAACGGCGGAAGATGAGGCAGCCGTTGTGCCCGCCGAAGCCGAAGGAGTTCGAGATGGCCATACGCGGCTGGAGATAGCGGGCCTGGTTGGGCACGTAGTCCAGGTCGCACTCCGGGTCGGGGTGTTCGTAGTTGATGGTGGGGGGCACCCAACCGGTCTCCAGGCTCTTGACGCAGGCAATGGCCTCGACCGCGCCGGCTGCGCCCATCAGGTGCCCCATCATAGACTTGGTGGAACTGACGGCCAGGCGGTCGGCGTGAAGGCCGAAGACGGCGCGGATGGCCCGGGTCTCCATAGGGTCGTTGAGGCGCGTGCTGGTGCCGTGAGCATTGATATAGTCCACCGCCTCGGGCGCAAGCCTGGCGTCTTGGAGCGCCCGTTCCATCGCCAGTGCCGCGCCGTCTCCCTCCTCGTCGGGTGCAGTGATGTGGACAGCGTCGGCGCTGGCTCCGTAGCCAGCAAGTTCGGCATAAATGCGATCCCCGCGCCTTTGAGCATGCTCCAGGCTTTCCAGTACCAAGACCCCTGCCCCCTCACCCATAACGAAGCCGTCTCGCTCGGCGTCAAAGGGACGGGAGGCACGTTGGGGCTCGTCGTTACGGATAGAAACCGCGCCCATGTTCTTGAAGCCAGAGAGGGCAAGACTCGTGATGACCGCCTCACTTCCACCGCAGATCATCACCTCCGCTTGTCCTCGCCGGATCACCTCCGCCGCCTCCCCGATGGCGTGAGACCCCGTGGCACAGGCGGAGGCTACCGAGAGATTGGGGCCTCGCAGGCCATACGTGATGGCGACAGTCCCAGAGGCAGCGTTGGGCATCATCATCGGCACCATAAAGGGGCTCACGCGGCGAGGGCCGGACTTCTGAAGGACGTCGTAGTTCTCCAGCAGGGTAAGAATGCCGCCGATGGCGGTCCCGATGAACACGCCGGTGGTCTGTCTCAGATCGTCGTCGAACTCCAGCCCGGCGTCGGCGATGGCCTGGCGGGCTGCCTCCAGCGCGAAGAGGGTGAAGCGGTCGTTGCGGCGCGCCTCGCGGCGGCCGAAGAGCGCCAGCGGGTCAAAGTCCTTGACCTCGGCGGCGATCCGCACCTCCATATCGGAAGTGTCAAAATGGGTGATGGGGCCGACACCGCTGCACCCGGCGACGAGCGCCTCCCACATCGCCGGCACGTCGTTGCCCAGGGGCGTCACCGCGCCGAGACCGGTAATAACAACAGGCTTTCTCACAGATACACCTCCAGATTCAGTCGTGAGTTCCAAATAGAAGTAACACCGAAGCCAGGCAAACGTGACGCCACCGGCTACATGGGCAACGCCAGCCAAGGCTGGCGCATTTGTTGGATTCTGGGGAGTATCTCTGGAGAGTCGCCGGCTTCTTCGACCGGTACCTGCTCTACGTGGAACGCAACGCGCCGCCCTGAAGAGGCGGCGCTGGAGCTTTCCTTACGCTTCTACTGAACGCTAAAGCTGTTTGGCAAGTTCAGACTCATACGTCCAGGTTGCGCACCTCTTTAGCGTGGGTCTGGATGAACCTCCGGCGGGGGGGGACGCTCTTGCCCATCAACATATCGAAGGTGCGGTCTGCGGCGGCCGCGTCCTCAATGGTCACCTGCAAGAGAGTGCGCTTCTCCGGGTTCATCGTCGTCTCCCAGAGTTGCTCCGGGTTCATCTCGCCCAGACCCTTGTAGCGCTGAAGGGTGACCTTCTGGCTCTTCAGTTCTCCGAGCAGCGTGTCCTTTTCTGCCTCAGTGTAGGCGTAGCGCACCTTCTTGCCAATGGCAATGCGGTAGAGAGGCGGCTGAGCGATGAACAGGTGTCCCTCCTCGATGAGCGGCTGCATGTAGCGGAAGAAAAAGGTGAGAAGCAGCGTGCGGATGTGAGCACCATCTACGTCGGCATCCATGAGGAAAACTACGCGGCTATAGCGCAGGTTTTCCAGGCTGAATTGATCGCCGATGCCGGTGCCCAGGGCAGAGATGAGCGCCTGCACCTCTTTGTTGTTCAGGATCTTATCCAGCCGTGCCCGCTCGGTGTTTAGGATCTTGCCCCGCAGCGGTAGAATGGCCTGAAAGTGGCGGTCGCGGCCTTGTTTCGCGCTGCCGCCAGCACTGTCACCCTCCACGATAAAGACTTCTGTCTTGGACGCATCTCGCTCGGAGCAATCAGCCAGTTTGCCGGGCAAGGTCAGGCTCTCCAAGGCACTCTTACGAATCACCAGATCGCGCGCCCGGCGAGCAGCCGCCCGTGCCCGGGACGATGTGAGGCACTTTTGGACGATGCGCCGCGCCGCCGGCGAATTCCGCTCCAGAAACTCCGACAGCGCCATCGTCACCACCGACTCCACCATCGCCTTGACCTCGGCGTTCATTAACTTCACCTTGGTCTGGCTCTCGAACTGGGGATCGGAATGTTTGACGCTGACGATGGCTGTCAGCCCCTCGCGCACGTCGTCGCCGGAGAAGTTGGGATCCTTCTCCTTGAGCAGGCCGGCCTTGTGGGCGTAGTCGTTGATCGTGCGGGTGAGCCCGGAGCGCAGCCCGGTCAGGTGTGTGCCGCCATCTACAGTATGGATGGTATTAGCGAAGGCGTAGACCGACTCGGCGTAGGCATCGGTGTACTGCAATGCCACCTCAATACCTGTGCCGTTTACCTGCCGCTCGGCATACACCACGTCGTGGAGGACATCCCGGTTGCGGTTGAGGTAACGCACGAAGGACTCGATGCCGCCCTCGAAGTAGAACGTCATCTGGTGGGGAAAAGGCTTCGCCCGTTCGTCCACCAGTTTGATGGTGACACCCCGGGTGATAAAGGCCATCTCTCGCATGCGCTGGGCCAGCGTCTCGAAACGGAAATCTACGTCCTGGAAGATGGTGGGATCGAAGCGAAACGCGACCTGCGTGCCGCACCCCTTAGCCTTGCCGATGTCCTCCACCGGCGTGACCGGTATGCCCCGTTCGTACCGCTGGCGATGCCGCCGTCCGTCACGGGGATCGTTCACCACGACTTCCATCCACTCGGAGAGGGCATTGACCGCCGATACGCCCACGCCGTGCAGCCCACCAGAGACCTTATAGCCGCTGCCACCGAACTTAGCCCCGGCGTGGAGGGTGGTCAGGACCAATTGCAACGCGGAGATTTTCTTCTCAGGATGCGGGGCGGTGGGAATGCCGCGCCCGTTGTCCACCACCGTCACGCTGGAGTCAGGGTGGATGGTGATTTCGATGCGATCACAGGCGCCCGCCAGGGCTTCGTCCACCGAGTTGTCCACTACCTCGTAGACCAGATGATGCAGCGCCTTGACATCTGTGCCACCGACGTACATCCCTGGCCGGCGGCGCACCGCCTCTAACCCCTCCAGCACCTGGACATCCGCTGCCTCGTAACGCTCAACCTGATTAACCATCTATTCTTTTCCTCTCGCCATTTCTACTCCGTCCAAGTCCCCGCTGATAGTAGCCGTTAGCCACTAACTGCTGACTGCTGACCGCTAACCGCTGACCTTTCCCGGTAAAACACGAAGGTGGCCGCAGTCAGCCCCGTGGCGATGCAAGCGTTGCCCAGGATGCCAACCAGTAGCGACCAGGAGTCGCCGGACGGGAGCGACCAGACAAATCCCAATCCTTCATAGATCACCAGCACGAGCGCCACCAGTCCCACCACGGAAGAAAGTTGCGTATGGATCAGCACGACGCTCTCCCAGACGGCCTGCAGCAGCCCGCGTCCGCCGAGCAGGATGCCGTGGACGACAAACAGCAAATGCAGGGCCACGTAACTCCCCATCCCTACGCTGAGCGCCCAGACCAGAAAGCCCAGTAAGGGGGCAATCGCTGTAGCCATTCCGGCCAACAGCAACCAGAGCGGGACAAGCACCATCCCAACCACCAACACGCCAGCGGCGAACAGGAAGACGCGGATGAGCTTCCCTACCTCGCTGCTCACCCCAGTGGCCTGATCCGCCTCTTGTTCATCAGGGGAGCGCATAGCACGGACCTGGTGAGCCAGGCCACTCAGGTACAGGGTCCCTAGCACCAGACCAATGGGAACCAGCACTACCACCCAGGCCAGCAACACCAGCACACTCGCGACCAAAAGCTCGTGGGGTTCGCCCAGTGGTGATACTGTCCCCGACGCATGCCGGGCCAACAGGCTGGGCACGTTCAAGAGAGGCAGCCCACTGAGCAGCGAAAGCAGGTTGAACCGCTCACCGAACTGTTCCAGTAGTTGCACTGCCTGTGTGACCTGGCGGGCCGTCGCCGGGTCGGGTGGGGGCTGTGCCATCAAGAGGGCGATGAACTGCCGCAACAGCGGGGCTATGGAAAACCGCGGCCCCAGCCACAAAAGCAAGTCAAGTAGCACTGGCAATGCCACCAGCCACAGATGCCGGCCCAGCACATCGAATCCGGCCGTCAGACAGCCGATCACCCCCAGCGGGCCAGTCGCTTCCTCTTGCGTCTTCGCGCTCATCAACAGATATTTTACCACAAGATGGGCAAGTGGGAAACTGGCGTGATGCGTGTTGCGTGACGACTAAGCAGTCCCCCTCTCTACTCTGAGCAATCCTACCTGGCGGCCTTCAGCATCCGTCCCACCAGTTGGCTGCCCAGAATAGCCAGCCCGTCGGTGGGCATGTAGTGTGCGGTGGTGTCCTCGAAGAGCACCCGCGCCTGCGATGGAAACTCCTCATCCCCCTCCCAGTACACAAGGGCCAGGTGCACTCGCGGCAGCACCGTGAAGACGTAGCCCGCGTCGCCTATCGCCAGCGGCTCACTGCCCAGCGTCTCGGCAGCACGGCGGAAAGCTTCGATGCCCCCCCCTAGTTCGCGCACTAACCGGCCGCCGGTGTAGCCCTGGAACGCCTGGACGTAGAACATGCCGTCAGGGAGTTCGCGGAAGCCGACCCAACGACTCGAAGGGGTCGTGTCGTCGGCTGTCGCCAGGTAGGTGAGGATGAGGCTCTGGGTGAAGGAGGAGGGCTCATCGCCGGTATCGGCCCGCCGGACGGTGAAATCGCCGCCGGAGATGACGTACTCCTGCCAGAAGAAGGTCAGGCGGAAGTTGCCGTCCTCGTCCTGCTCGCAGCCGCTGTACATCACCAGTTTGCCCGGCTTGAGGCGGTACAGCGTCGCCCGCGCCCCCTCGACCACCGGAGCCAACCGGTCGAACCACTGCCGGAGTTGTGAAGTGTTCTCACCCCGCTGCAACATGCTCCCTCACTTCTCCGATCAGTCTCAGGAACTCCTCCCACTCCTCGCGGAAGAAGTGCACCGTCACGGTGCCCAGTTCCAGATGATAGGTCATCTCACCGTCGGGCTCCTTGGCCCGCCATAGGCTGAAGTCCTCGCTTTCGGACAGGATTTCGATAGTGGGTTCCTCCATATATGTTGCCTCCAGTCAAACGCAATATGTAATGCGGAATCATGTCAGCAGCCGCAGCAGCGTGGTCGGGCGCAGCGCCACGCGGGGTGACTCATGGCCGATGACAATGTAGCCGATGAGCAAAGCGAGTTCCCTATCCCGTCGCAGCCGGCGGAAGACGCGGTTGAGCAAGCACGAGACGCTCATCACCAGTAGCAGGATGCGCGCCGCCCGCCGGTCTGCCCTGTAGTGGGCCTCCAGAGCCTGGCTATACGAAGCCAACGCCCGCGCCGAGAAGTCACCCGCCTCCAGCGCGGCCAGCGCGTGGGTGGCCGCCAGCTCGCCGCTCTCCATAGCCACCGTGATCCCCTCCCCCGAAAGGGGATTCACCAGCCCAGCCGCATCGCCGACCACCAGCACCCGCTCGGCGTGGGTGCGCGTACCGCCCAGGTGCGTGCGCAGTGGGTGGCCCCGCACCGGCCCGACCGGTTTCGCCCGCGCCAGCCGTCCCTCCGTAGCCGGATGACCGGCTACGAAGCGGGCCAGCACCTCGCGCAACGCCACTTCACCCCGGCGCACCCGCCAGGTGAAGGTACCCGTCCCCACATTGGCGCGGCCATCGCCTTCCGGGAACAGCCAGGTGTAGCCAGGTATGATGCCGGGCTCGAAGTGGATCTCAAGCCGATTGGCGGGGCCGGTATCGCCGTCGAAATACTGTCGCATAGCGATCATCTCCGGCGGCTCGCGCACCAGCCCCATACGGCGCGTGACCGACGCATGGCTGCCGTCTGCCAGGATGACCAGTTGGGCGGTCACTCCCAGCCCGTCGGTGACGACGCAGGGGCTGGAGTCACCAGTCCAGTCCACGCCCCGCACCCGCGTCCCTTCCATCAGACGAGCACCCGCCTCCACCGCCGCCTGAGCCAGCCGGGCGTCGAGCAGCCGTCGGGGGATAGTCCGGCCGTAGCAATAGCCATCGCCCACCTCCGGCTGCACATCGAGCACCTGACCGTCGGGTGAAGTGAGGCGCAGCACTTCCGGCGCGGGAAAGTGAGAAGCCCACCCATCGAGCCCGGTGCGAGTCAGAACGTCCAGGCCTCGAGCAGCCACCCCGTCGCCACAGGGCTTATCGCGAGGAAAAGTAGCCTGCTCCAGGAGCACGACACGGACACCAGCGGCAGCCAGCCGCTGAGCTGTCACCGACCCGGCTGGGCCAGCGCCTACGACGGCAACGTCTGCTTGCACTTCTTCACCTCTTACGCTCTATGCTCTCTCTTCCAACTGCAACTCAAAGATCCAGATGTCGCGGTCCCAACTGCGCTCGTAGCCAGCCGCCTCGACCGACGCTACCAGCGTTGGCTCGTCCACCGGCTTGAACCGCACCTCGGTGTGGCCCAGTTGCGCAGCCAACCCCCTCAGCCCACGCAGGATGGGGACCAGCAACCCCTCTGCGCCATCCACATAACCGACGTCGAGCGCGTCCTCCTCCTTCGCTCGACAGACCAGCGCCAAAGCAGCCAACCCACCGCCCGCCTCAAACCCCCAACATCGCTCCCTCGCAAGATGGCGCGCCAGCCGCTCGCGGGTCAGGTTCTCCCACGTCCAGAAGTTCTCATACACCCCACCCGCCGCCCGGTAGCGTGGCGACCCGCTGACCAGTGTCCAGGCAGATGGGAGATCCGCCTCGCCCAACGGCGTGGGAGTGTGGGGGTGTGGGGGAGCAGCGGGAAGTGGATCGGCCCGGTAGAACCGGTAGGTGGCCACGCGGCGGAAGCCAGTGCGGGCAGCGATGCAGTGCACCGGCTCGTTTAGGGAGTGCGTCCCCAAGCGCAGCGTGCCGCGCCCGATCTGGCGCGTCTTCTCGACCAGGTGAGTCTGCAACCGCTCAGCGATTCCCTGCCGCCGGTGAGCCGGATCCACTCGCAGGCCTTCCAGCCACCACTCGTCGTCGGCCAGGCGGCTGAGTTTGGCCAGCCCCGCGACATGGCCTTCCAACTCCGCCACGACGAATTGACCATGCGGGTCGGCCAGCCACTCATCCCATACCTCAGGGACGTAGTCCTCGCCCTCCCAGATTTGGACACACAAGGATTCAACAGCGGGCTTATCCGTCGCCCGCGCTACTCGAATCCGAACCTCCGACATCCTGTTCCACCTTCTGTTCTACTCTCTCCCGCACTTTCTCCTGCAGCCGGTCCAGGGCCGCTTCGCCTGCTCGTTTGAGCAGGCCCGGTTTAAGCGGCACCACTTCCTCCCCCGATTTGGCGAAGGGATCGCGGTCGTAGAGGCAGCAAAAGACGTAGCGCCCCAGGATGCGCAGGGTCGCAATAACCGGGGCGGCGAGCAGCATCCCCAGGATGCCGGCCAGGCTGCCGCCGACGATGATGCCGATCAGCACCAGCAGCGGGTGCAGGTTAAGGCTGCGGCCCAGGATACGAGGCAAGAGCAAGTTCCCCTCGATCTGCTGGATCACGATGTACAGCCCGACGACCAGCACCGCAAACCAGAAGTTGCTCAGCGGCAGGAAACTGGAGCCCTGGAACAGAGCCACCAGCACTGCCGGTACCATCGCGATAATCGGGCCGAGGGTGGGCACGAACTCCATCACCCCTGCAAGCAGCCCCATCACCCCCGCGTAGGGGAGACCGACGACCAGGCACACCACGGTCGTGAGGACTGCCAATACCAGGCCCAGCAGCAACTGGCCGCGCAGGAAGGCGTTCCACGCCTCCGTGATCTGCCGGCGCAGACGCACGAAGTCGTCGCGATAGCCAGGAGGAGCCAGGGTGTCCAATTGTTCAATGATACGGCCGGCATCCTTGACCAGGTAAAAGGCGGCCATCAAGATGAAAACCAACCAGAAGGCTCCGGAGGCGATGCCGAACGCGACGTCGAGAGTTCCCTGTGCGACCGAGCCCACGAAGCGGCTCAACATCGCGCTCAGTTCCTCATACACGCTGCTCAGGTCCACCAGGGAATAGCCCCCGATCTCCAGAGGCCGCTCGAAGAAAGCGCCGGTGTCGGCGATGATGCGGGTAAAGTCAATCTGCGCGGAGAGCACAGCCCGCTGGATGCTGGGCACCGCCGTCACAGGCGCAGCCATCACCCCCAGGCCGACCACGATCAGGAGCAGGAAGACGAGCGCCGTGGCCCCTCCGCGCGAGAGGTGCAGACGGTCGGTGACGAAGTCAGCAATGGGATCAAGAATAAAGGCCAGCAGTAGCGCTATCATCAGCGGTGGAATGACGATGCGGAAGCGGTATAATACCAGCGCCAGCAGGACGAGGATGATAACAACGACGATACGTTTGGTGGAGGCACTCCAACGTGGTGAGGATTCGTTCATCGCCTGTATTCCTTCTTATCCCCGGATGCGGATCGCCCACGGGGCCAGCGCCCATACCCGCTCACGGGCGAGAGCCCGCAGTGCATCGAACAGCGCCCACAGACCCCTATCCCCGGCCCTTCCCCCTGCGAGGGGGAAGGAGAGAGGGAGCAGTTCGTGGCGAGGCGGATGCACCTGCACCAGTGCGTATTCCCGTTCCAGCTCGAGACCGGCCAGTTCTTTGGCCATCACCAGCGCCGTCTCAAAGTCGCCCAATGCGTCCACCAGCCCAATCTCGCGTGCCTGAGCGCCAGTCCACACCCGCCCGCGCGCGATCTCTTCCACCCGCTCCTCCGCCATCCCGCGCCCTTCGGCCACGAGTGCCTTGAAACGGGCATAGGCCTCGCCCAGGTCACGGCGCACGCGAGCACGCTCCTCCTCGCTAAAAGGCATCATCTCGGAGTAGAGACCAGCCATCGCGCCCCGTTGCACCACATCGCGCCCGATCCCCAGCTTCCCATACAGGCCCGCAGCGACGAACTTGCCGCCCCAGATACCGATAGAGCCAGTCAGCGTCGTCGGGCGGGCAACGACGCGATTGGCGAGCGCTGAGACGTAGTAGCCGCCCGAGGTGGCCTGCCCTCCCATCAGCACAACCACCGGTTTGCGCTCTCGCAGCCGGCGCACCTCGCGGCAGATCAGGTCGGAGGCGATAGCCGAGCCACCGGGCGTTTCGACGTGGAAGATAACCGCCGCGATGCGCTTATCGGCCTCGGCGCAGCGTAGCGCCTGCACGACCGTCTCCGCCCCGGCCTGTGCCTCGATGAAGGGGAGTGGCACAGGAGCGGGGACGTGGCGACTGCGGCCCGGCACGATCATCCCCTCTAGCGAAACCACGCCGATACGTTGGCGCGTGGTCCACTTGACCGGCTGCCGGAGCCGGCGGGTGGCATCCCGCCAGGTGAGCAGGGGAACGCTCGTTGTCCCGTCGCCCAGGTGACGGGCCAACTCATCCTCGTAGAGCACCGCGTCGGCCAATCCCGCCTCGACCGCCTCGGCAGGCGTGAGCGGCATCGCGTCAATCAGTTCGCGCACCCGCGCCGGAGCGAGACCCCGCCCCTCGGCGATGGCGGTGACGATCTCGTCGAAGTGGGAGTCGAGGATGGAGTTCAGCATCTCCCGGTGCGGCTCACTCATCGTCAAGCGACGGAAGGCATCGGGCGAAACCTTGTACTCAGCGATGGCCTCGAGGTCAGCCTCCACTCCTGCCAGCGCCAGCGCGTCCTTGAGAAACACCGGTTCGGCCCGCAACCCCAGCGCGAAGAGGCGGCCGGATTGGGGCATGATGATCTCGTCGCAGGCCGAGGCCAGGTAGTAGTCCCAGGTGCCAGCACCGGGCAGCCAGGCGACCAGCCGCCTTCCTTTGGCGCGCAGGTCGAGGAGGTGGCGACGCAGGCTGTAGAGCGCGGACGGCCCGGCCCGGAGTGTGTCGAAGCGCAGCACCACATCCCGGACGCGCCGGTCGCTGCCGATCCTCTCCACCACGACTCGCATGTCCTCCAGGCTGACCTCATGAGGAAAGAGCGGCAGACGGCTGAAGGGGAAGGGCAGCGGCTCACGCCGGACCGTCCGTTCCGGGTAGGAGCCGTGGATGGGCAAGACGACGCAGTCGAGCCCCTTGCGGCGCAGCGAGCGCAGGAGATTGCGGATCGCCAGTGCGACGTTGCGCGGGAGATCACGTGGCGTCATAACGTCGCCTTCCCACCTGTCAGCAGTTCCAGCAATCCGTCAGGGTACAATGGAAGGCCGTCTGTCTGAAACTCGCGCAGCGGCATCCAGCGTGCCATCAGAGTTTCGGTCTCCTCGTGCACTTCAAAGATTTCTCGCTCATAGAAGGATGGGTCGGCCAGGGTCGCCTCGTAGAGCAGGATGATCTCGTGACCACGCTCGCCGTTGCAAGTGAAGATGTTCTCCAGGGTAGCCAGGTAGCGCACGCCAGTGAGTTCGACGCCCAGTTCCTCGCGGAACTCGCGCCGGAGTGCCTCCTGGCTGCGCTCCCCGAACTCGATGCCACCGCCAAGTGGCCGATAGAAAGTCTCGCACTTCACGTGGTCGTATCCCTCAAAGACCAGAATGTCATCGCCACGCCAGACGATGCCCAGCGCCAGCGGCCGAATTTGTTCATTGTTCATTGGTTCATTGTTCATTGATTTCACACCAACCGCAGCCCAGGCACGACGTCCAGGTCCCAGCCGGCCTGCCGGCCGGCGACGAAGTGCCTGTATGCACAGGCGCCCACCATCGCCGCGTTGTCGGTGCAGAGGATCGGCGGCGGGCAGTAGACCGGCACGCCGGCCCGTTCAGCGGTCGTGGCCCGCAACACCTGGTTGGCCGAGACGCCTCCGCAGAGCAGTACGGCCACCACGCCGAACTCCTCCGCCGCCCGCGCCGCCTTGGCCGATAACACGTCCACCACCGCTGCCTGGAAACTGGCCGCCAGGTCGGCCAAGAGGCGGCCCTGGGGCGGATCATCGTACTTCTGAACCACGCGCAGCACGGCGGTCTTGAGGCCGCTGAAACTGAAGTCGTAACTATCGTCCAGCCAGGCACGGGGAAAGCGGCAGGCCTCTGGGTTGCCATCCTGGGCCGCCCCCTGGATCGCCGGCCCGCCGGGGTAGGAAAGCCCTAGCAGCCGGCCCACCTTGTCGAAGGCCTCGCCCGCGGCGTCGTCGAGCGTGCCACCCAGGTACTCGTACTGGCCGTGGTCACGCATCAGGATCAGTTCGGTGTGACCGCCGGAGACAATGAGCGCCAGGAGTGGAAAGGATAGCCCCCCCCCATCCCCCCCCGAAAGCTGGGGGGGAGTTGCCGCGCCCTCGCTTTCCACCTCCAGCCAGTGGGCGTAGATGTGTGCCTCCAGGTGATTGATCGCCACGAGAGGCAGGTTGCGCCCCAGCGCGAGCCCCTTGGCAGCGTTGACGCCCACCAGGAGCGAGCCGGCCAGCCCCGGCCCGTAGGTCACAGCCAGGGCGTCCAGATCGTCGAAGCCGAGGTGGGCCTCCCGCATCGCCTGTTCGATCACGGGCACGATGGCCTCAATGTGAGCGCGGGAGGCGACCTCGGGAAAGATGCCGCCGTAGGGGGCGTGCAGTTCCACCTGTGAGGCGACGATATTGGAGAGGATACGCCGCCCGTCCTCGACTACGGCGGCGGCGGTCTCGTCGCAGGAAGTCTCAATAGCAAGAATGCGGATCATAGCCACTACTCACCCCCATCAGGCCCAAGTATAGTTGCAGAGCTACTTCAACGTCGGGCATCCGTTCACTTCGCAGAACCGACAGCCTCCGCAGCAAGCGTTCCTTGGCCACCGTCCGTATCTGGCCACCCAGCAGGAGTGAGTCGCGCTTCAAACCGGTGTCCTTCCGCGTCAGCAAGACATTGATGGGAAATCTACGGCCTGCCAGATTGCTGGTAAGCGGTACCACACAGACAGTCGGCGCGTGTTCATTCGTGACATCGTTGCTGATCACCAGACAAGGACGAACGCCGCGTTGTTCGCTGCCGCGCACCGGGTTCAGGTCCACAAGCCAGACGTCGCCTCGCTTTATTCCCACCACGGCCACTCGGCCTCCTCCGGAAAGGCTTCGGCCAGATCAGGTTGTGCCCGCAGCCCCTCCTCGGCTAGAGCAACCTCAGCCTGGCGTTCCTGCTCAGACATCGTCAGGTATGCCGCCCTCAACTCACGCAGGAGATGATCTGGCTCAGGAGATACAGGAGTGATGCGGACGAACAGCCGCTGCCCCCAACTCTCCGGTAGGGAGTGCCTGAGCACCAGGTGAGTGCTATCCAGAATTGTCGCTTCCGTCACTATCTCTCTCATTTCTTCATCTCCACCACCAGCCCTTTGGGAAACTCGGTCAAGTTATGAACGGCGCCATCGGGATCAATCCACAGGTCGTCCTCAATGCGCATGCCGAAGCCCCGGTCGGGATAGTACAGCCCCGGCTCGCAGGTGAAGGCGTGGCCGGGCTTGAGCACGTCGGTGTTGGTGGGCACGTCGCCGAAGCGCGGCTCCTCGTGTATCGCCAGCCCCAGCCCGTGGCCTACGGTGTGCACGTAGCCAGCCTCGGTTTTGGTGTCGCTGGCGACGGTAGGATGTCCCCGGTTCTCGAAGAACTCGCATGTCATCTGCTGGTAGCGCCGCGCCTCCGTCCCTACCTCGTAGGCCGCGATGATTCTCTGCTGACATTCGTACACGTCCCGGTAGGCTTTCTCGACCTCCGGCGGCGCGTAGCCCAGGCAGAAGGTGCGTGTCATGTCGGCAAAATAGCCGCCTCCGGCCTCGCAGGGGAAGATGTCGAAGACGATGGTCTTGCCCAGCGCAATCACGTCCTTAGGGTTCCCCTTGTTGTGGGGAATACCTGCATCGCGCCCGATGGAGAAGATGAAGCCCTCGGGGTCCTCCAGTCGCTGTTCGGCCAGAAAGCGGTTGATCTCTTCGTGTACCCGCCCGATGGTCAACGGAGTGCCGTCGGCCTGCACCAGCGCCTCATCCCTCACCCGATGCGACTTCAGAAACTCGACGGTGCGAGCCACGATCGCGCAGGTACGCCGACCCACCTCCCGGATACGCTCGGCCTCGGCGGCATCCTTGGTGGCGCGGGCGGCGTCAATCAGCGTCACGTCGAAGTCGCCGTAGACCTCGATGCCCTCCAGTTGCGTGTTCAGCGCGTTGAGCAACACCCAGGCACGGCCATGATCGGCCAGTCCGTAGAAGCCCACCCGGCCGCTCACACCCAGGTCGGCAAACACCCGGCGGTGCAATTCGACGGCTGCGGCCAGTTGATCGCCCGTTTCGCGGAGAATATTTGCGAAGTCGTACTTGCCCATGTTCACGATGGCGAGGCCGCTGGCGGCGGCCTCCTCCCGTTCCATCGGCGAGCAGAGGAGCACGGGTTCCTCGCCCCGTTTCTTGAGCACCCAACCCCGCGTGAGTCCCGCGCCGTTGGTCATATAGTACATCGCCGGGTTGCCGTGCACGGCCCCCACGACGAGGGCTGCGTCCAGCCCACGCTCTTCCATCAGGTGGTCCAGGTCTTGTTTCACAGACAGCCTCCTAACTCCAACTCAATGTGATGATCCATTCCCAGCAGGTCAAGCACTGCCTGTCCCAGTCTATGCAGTTGGTCCGGCATCAGCGTGGTCTGGAGAGAAAAGCAGCCCTCGCCACCAGCATACAGGGTATGTCCGTCGTATTCGGCCACAAAGTGACGGTCAGTAGCAGCCGGACCAATCTCAGTCAGTGCGTCAGCGTGCTGATCCGAAGAAACGCTCAACTCTCTCTCTCCACCCGTAACAACTGACCCACCCACAGTGAGCGCGTCAGTTCACGTGGCAATGTCACAGGTTGTGTCATTCTATCTCTCCTTAGCAAGCTGTCGGCGGGAGCACGAGCCCGCGCTGCAAACGCACAACGATCCAGCCCTCAAGCATTTCATCTAAGTTCCGACAACATTCTTTCGTGGGGCCGAACAACCGGTTAGCTATCAGGATGCAGCCATGCTCAACTCCGACCAGGGGCCGGTAATCATCCACCATGGCAATGGGATCCTTGACACTCCGGGGGCACGATAGGGCCAGTCCGCAGGGCAATCACATCGGTCTCCCTCCGGTTTCCCATACCTCGACCAACCCAGCCGGCCCATCCAGTAGTAAGCGCAATCGGTTCAGTACATTGCGCCCCAACACGATTTCGCTTCCCAACTCGTCCCCGACCACCCACATCACAGAGAAGTGATGGTTGTCCACTTCCAGCGCCACCGAGTAGATAGAGACGACGCGCCGTTCTCCCCACTGACTGCGCATACCTGCCTGGTCCACCTCTTCGGCATTGACCTGGTTCAGATATACCAGGGGGATCAAAGTGGCATCGGCACCGGTGTCTATCAGAGCCTCAAGCGGCCCCAGGATGGTCTCCTTCCCGGGGGTGCCAAGTCTGATTTCTGCGACTGGGAAAGGTGGATAGTAGTCACCGCTGTACAGATGGTAACTCATTGTTCTGTCCACTCCAGCCTGGGGCTGCGGAAACGTAATTCCATCTGAGGTTTGGCGCCTACCCGCCGAATCAGCACTGGGACGTGCCCCAGGCGAGCCTGCACTCGCAGGAAAACCGCCTCGAAATCCACATCGCTGTCTATCACCTCTCCGTTGTGGATGGCCACGAACTGGCCTAAGTACTGCTCTTTCAAGTTCGCGTGCATGCTCTCAAAAGCCGCGATCTCTGCTTTCAGTTTCTCGCGGCGCAGGCGCCTTAGGTGTTCCCGGACTGCCTCGCCGATCAGCACCTCGGTATCTACTATCCCTGTTATTCCTGCCACCTGATTGACCTGTTCAACCAAATCAGGCTGCAACGTGATGGTTGTCATCCTATCACCTCCCCGCTAGAGTTCATTCTGGATATGCTCGACGGCTACTTTGCCACCACCGAGACAATGACCCTCAGCAATTCTCTCTCTTCTTCCGCCAACACCGTGCGCGGGTCCAGCACCAGCCGGTCGTCCTCGATGCGGGCCACCACCGGCGGGTCGGCGGCCCGCAGCGCAGCCGCCAGACGGTCGGGGCTCTCTGCGTCCAGCGCGACCAGTTTCGTAGGCAGTGTCTCGCCGGGCAGGCTGCCCCCACCCACTGTGGAGCGTCCGTCCACGATTTCAACCGAGACATCGTTGCGACGCAACACCCGCCGCCATCGCCGCGCCCGTCGCTCGATCTCCGCCAGGGGCATGGCGATCATCCGCCAGACAGAGACCTGCTCGGTGGCCTCTTCCTTCAGATAATGCAACAGCGTCGCCTGCAATCCGGCCAGGCAAAGTTTGTCGGCTCGCAGCGCACGGGCCAGCGGGTGGGTCTTCAGCGGTTCCACGTACTCCGCCCGCCCGACGATGATCCCAGCCTGCGGGCCACCCAACAGCTTATCACCACTGAAACAGACTACCGCCGCACCCGCCGCGAGGCTCTCCTGCACCATCGGCTCGTGCACCAGCCCGAACTGGGCCGTGTCGAGTAACGCGCCGCTCCCCAGATCGTCCACCACCGGCAGGCCATGCTCTGCGCTCAGCGCGACCAGTTCGGGCAAGGATGGCTCGGTGGTAAAGCCCACGATGCGGAAATTGGAGTGGTGCGCCCGCAGGACCAACGCCACGTCCTCGTGCTGTTCCAGCGCTGCCGCGTAATCGCGCAGGTGGGTGCGGTTGGTCGTGCCGACCTCGATCAGCCGTGCGCCGCTCTGCGCCATCACCTCGGGTATGCGGAAGCCGCCGCCGATCTCCACCAATTGCCCCCGCGAGATGACCACACCCCGGCCCTGCGCCAGCCCGGTTAGCGCCAGGAGCACCGCCCCGGCATTGTTGTTGACCACGAGCGCCGCCTCCGCTCCGGTCAATTCACACAGCAGCCGCCCGGCGTGCACCGTGCGGTGGCCACGCCGCCCCGCCTGCAGGTCGTACTCCAGTGTGGAGTAGCCCCGGCTGACCGCCTCCATCGCCGCCCGTGCAGCAGCCGAGAGGGGGGCTCGTCCCAGGTTGGTGTGGATGATGACGCCGGTAGCGTTGACGACCGGGCGCAACGTAGGGGCCAGATGCTCCTGCAAGCGGGTGGCGGCCCGCGCTACCAGCGGTGCGACGTCCGGCACGTCTGCCCCGGCCCGCACCTCGCCGCGCACCACATCGAGCGTCTCGCGCAGCGCGGCCACCGTCTGGCGGTGACCATAGGTGGCGACCAGTTCCCGCACGGTTTCCTCACCGAGCAACCGGTCCACACTGGGGAGTTGGCGCAGTTTCTCTGTATTCATTTGCTCATTGTTCATTGGTTCATTGGTTCATTGTTCATTGGTTCATTGTTCATTGGTTCATTGTTCATTGGTTCATTGTTCATTGGTTCATTGTTCATGTGCTTCGCGAGGGTGCCACCGACGGCGCATCGCCGCTCTACTCGTTGGCCAACTTCTGCGCCAGTTCCGCAGGCGTTGCGGCAGTGATGGACCTGTACTCGATGCTGGGGTAATACTGCGCGTAGAACTCTCCCAGCGATAGCGAGCCAGGCCACTCCTGTGGATTGACCGCGATCACGCGCCGTATGTCCAGGTCGCCGATGCCCGCGTCATCGGCACTGCCGCCGATGGTGTAGCGATGCTGATCCCATGCGCCCTCCACCACTGCCCGCGCCCAGGCGACGTCTGCATTGGGGGGAAGCAACACGTAGGTGCGCTCATACTGGGCGCGAGGCTGACCACGTGGCTCTTCATCCTTCTCCCTATGATACACGAACTCCTCTGCCGGGTCATGCTGTGTGTAGGCAATCAATTTCTTAGCCACATCCGTCCCGGCCACGTCGAAATTTACCCACGGCCGGCCGAAACTGCCCCAGGTGAAGATGGTCGCGCCGACGACGTAATCATCCTTTTGCAGTTCCCTGTCGTACCAGACCAACTGCTGGCAGTAATAGCCAGCTTTGTCCGACTTGCCGTCGTGCTTGGCCCAGAAGCTGCCCAGTTGCTTCCACGCTCCGCCTTCTACGCCCGGTGGTTTGGGGTTCACCAGCGGATCAATGCCACATTCGGTGATCACCAGCGGCACATCTCCCAACCCGTTCGGGATCAGGTACTGGCGATAGACTTTGCGGTAACGCAACGTCGTCCAGCCCTCATCCCCCTCATCCGCGTTGGGATCCAGTTGATGCTTCCCCGTCATCCACCACATCCAGGGGCAACTATACTCGTGTAGGCCGAGGATGGCTTCATGCTGCTTAGCAGCCCGGAGGGCCGGTAAGAAAGCTGGCCAGAGATGCAGAGGCGGCGTGCCAGTGGCGAAGTTTCCGATCACGCACTTCAACCCCAGGTTGGCCATCAACTGCATACGCTCCACCTCGAACTGAGCGTACCACCCCATGCCATCCTCATCGCTCCAAACTGGCTCGTTGTGTCCCTCCCAGTACTTGATGTGAGCATTGGACCGATACGTGGGCAGTTGATCCTGGACAAACTGTTGAGCTGCCTCGAGAGGGGTCCTCCCGCCGGCCTTCTGGCCTTGGGCGTCGTAGTCCCCCTGATGCTTACGGCCGATCACCAGAGCGCCAGCCGGGACATCCCTGGCTGCCCCCCAATCGCCCACAAACTTGGCCACCGCCACGCCAGCCCGGATGTACTCGCTCAAGTCGGCAGCGGATCGCAGAACGTGGGGACCTAACTTAGTAGGCATCACAATCCTCCTTCCTTTCTATAGACCTGCACAGGTTTCGCCGTTGACTTTGATGCTAAACCAAAGCCACTATGAGTGTACTACAAAATGAATTCGGTGGCAAGGTTGGCACACTCCAGGCTCATGGTATAATTGCACGACAGCCCGCGTTAGAGCCGGGCCACGCAATACGCAATATGCGACACGCAATACACTTCCCATGTCCATCCTGACCGCCAGCAACCTGGCCAAGTCTTATGGCCCCCAGGACGTCTTCGAGGGCGTGTCCTTTGCGATTCCCCACGGGGCCAAAATCGCGCTCGTCGGCCCCAATGGCTCGGGCAAGACGACACTGCTGCGCCTGGCTGCCGGGCAGGAGGAACCCACGGCCGGCGCCATCCATCGGGCCAAGGGGCTGCGCATCGCCTACCTTCCCCAACAGGCCGACTTCTCCGCATCCAGTACGCTGTGGGAAGCGATGCTAGAGGTCTTCGCCGACCTGCAGGCTCGATCTGCCACACTGCGTCGTCTGGAAACCGCTATGGCGGATCCTGCCACCCGCGAGGAGGCGTTGCAGCGATACGGCCCAGCCCTGGAAGCGTTTGAACTGACTGGCGGCTATACATACGAACAGCACATTGATCAAGTGCTTTCCGGACTGGGTTTCGCCGAGGATGATTTTCAGCGTCCCGTGGCGCAACTCAGCGGAGGACAGAAAACGCGCGCCCTGCTGGCCCGCCTCCTGCTGGAAGAGCCCGACCTGCTGCTGCTGGACGAGCCGACTAACTACCTTGACCTGGCGGGCATCGAGTGGCTGGAAGAGTACCTCAAAGCGTGGAAAGGCGCTGTGCTCGTCGTGGCCCACGACCGAGCCTTCCTAGACGCCATCGTTGGGCGAGTATGGGAACTGGAGTGGAACCGGCTGAAGCGGTATCGCGGCAACTACAGCGCCTACGCCGTTCAGAAAGCCGAGCATACGGCTCTCCAGCAAGCCAAGTACGAGCGGCAGCAACAGTTTGTCGTCCGTACTGAGGAGTTCATCCGCCGCAATATCGCTGGTCAGCGCAGCCGTGAGGCAAAGGGGCGGCTGAAGCGGCTGAAGCGAATGGAGCGGGTTGAGCGACCACGTAGGGGCGCGGTAACCGCGCCCCTACTCGACCTGGGCAACGTAGCCCGCAGCGGAGACCTGGTGCTGGGCCTCTACGGCCTCACTGTGGGCTACGACTCGGCCAATCCCCTCTTCACAGCCAAAGAGTCCGAACTGAGGCGGGGACAGCGAGTGGCGCTGCTAGGGCCTAATGGCTCTGGCAAGACCACCTTGTTGCGCACCACACTGGGCGAGGTCCAACCACTCGCCGGGCGTGTGCGTATTGGGGCGAGCGTGCGCCTGGGCTACTTCGCCCAGGGACACACGGGCCTTGCTCTCGAGAAAACCGTGCTCGAGACCATCTTAAACACCAGCGAACTGACGGTCAGCCAGGCGCGTAGCCTGCTGGGCCGTTACCGCTTCTCCGGCGACGACGTCTTCAAGCATATCGGCGACCTCTCCGGCGGCGAGCAAGCCCGCGTCGCGTTGGCCGTCCTGGCCCTGCAGGGCGCTAACGTCCTGCTCCTCGACGAGCCGACCAATCACCTCGACGTCCCCTCCCAGGAGGCATTGCAGGAGGTGCTCTCCGGCTTCGGCGGCACGCTGCTGCTCGTGACCCACGACCGCTATCTGATCCGCAGGCTGACCACTCGTGTCTGGGCGATTGAGGACGGGCAGTTATGGGAATTCAAGGAGGGATACGAGGAATACCACGACTGGGAGACACAGCGGCGACAGCAAAGACGGGCACACCGAGAGATGCAGGGCCAAACAGAGAGGGAACGCGTGCAGGAGGCTCGCAAGGCCGCGGAGCGGACAGCAGCGCGGCAAGCCCGCCGTCAGACCGAACTTGAACAGGCCATCCATCGTTTGGAGATACACCGGGCGCAGTTGGAAACCCAACTGGCCGTCGCCAGCGAGCAGAAAGCGGTCGAGCGGGTGCGTCAATTGGGTGCCGAGTACAACCAGGTCCAAGCGGAACTGGACGCACTGCTCGCTGCCTGGGCGGATGTGGTGGGATGAACAACCATCGTCCGTTGCTCATCGGCCTCACAGGCAACATCGGCACGGGCAAATCCACCGTCGCCAAGATGCTGGCTGAACTAGGTGCTGAGGTGATAGACGCAGACAAGGCGGCCCACGAGGTGATGCGCACCGGCACCCCCGCCCACGCACAAATCGTCGTTACGTTCGGACCAGAGGTGCTGGCCCCCGATGGCGAGATTGACCGGGCGCGGCTGGGGGCGCTGGTCTTCGCTGACCCTGCGGCGTTGGCGCGGCTGGAGACCATTGTCCATCCCGCCACCATCGAAGCGATCCACCGCCGTATTGCCGCTTCTCAGGCCACCGTCGTGGTGATCGAGGCCATCAAACTCATCGAGGCCGGTTTGGCCGACGATTGCGACAGCGTATGGGTGACGATCTGCCAGCCGGAGCAGCAGGTCTACCGCATCATGGGTGGGCGAGGCTTAAGCCGGGCCGAGGCCGAGCAGCGTGTACGAGCACAGTCGCCCCAGGAGGAAAAAATCGCCCGCGCCAATGTAGTGATTGACACATCAGGGAAACTCTCACGAACGCGGGCGCAGATGCGGGCAGCGTGGCAGAGACTGGTGAGGCAGTAGCCTGTTTTCGGATTTTGCGGTATACTTGGGACCAGGGATCGCGGGGCAGGTTTTCGAGCCTCCCTGGAAAGGCCACCCTACACAACGCTACACACCTCTCTCGGTCTTGAAAGCTCAAGGAGGGACATGGCGCTACGGCAGGAGATCACAGTGCGACGAGCTAAGATGAGCGATGCGGGTAAGATCGCCGCGTTCGTCAATCGCGCTCGACAGGGACAACCGGAGATTGACGAGCAGACGGTCACAGCCCGCTTCCGCAACGTGGGGTTTCTACTGGCTGAGCGGGATGGAAACCTGGTTGGGATGCTGGGTTGGCAGATAGAGAACCTCGTCGTCCAGGTGAGCGACTTCCTGGTCTGTCCGGCTCAAGAGCGCATCACAGTCAGCCGAGCATTGCTCTCTGAGATGGATCGGGCCGCGGCTGAGTTGCAGTGCGAGGTAGTGCTGCTATCCCTGCCGCGCCCGAGCCCTCCTGCCCTGGTCGAGTTTTGCAAAGCGTTCGGGTACGCGCCCAAGATAGTCGCCAGTTTGCCCAAGGCGTGGCGGGAGGCCGCTCACGAGGCTCTGATAGGAAGTGACGAGGCGATACTGATGAAACAGTCACGTCCCAATCGCGTGCTCCACCCACTGTGACCGATTCTAGCGGAGGTGAGTACATGTCTTCTCTGAAGCAATTCGCCAGTCAGCATCCACGCCTGACAGCCTGGCTGGTACTGGCCATTGGTATGGTGGTCATCCTTATCTGGTCTGCTCGCGACGTGGGCCTGCTGCCGGGGCAGTGGGCTGCCCTGATCGTCGCCACTATCGGCCTGGCCGGTCTCTGTGTCTGGATCATCGGATGGGAGGAATAGCCGACGGTAGTAGAAACCTCCCGGAGGTTAGAAGCTTCTGAGGGTCGAAACCATCCGACAAAAAAGCCCGCTCTCAAGCGGGCTTTTTCGCCTCCAATTGACCCTACCACCACGGCAGGAAGAGAGTCTGCGTCGTGGCCGTCGAGTCGCCATGCATCACCGTCACGTCAATCACCACCTTCCGGCCTGGCAGTGACGGAGAGAGGTCAAAACCGCACCGCGTGAAGCCGCTGGCGTTGGTGGGCTTGAACTCGTAGGGTTGATCGCCTGACTGATAATGGACCACCATCCTGACGGCTGCACCCTGAACCGGCTGCTGCTGCTGGTCATTCACATAGACGAAGACTGTCTGAATGCCCTGCCGCCCAGTGATAGCATACCGCACCGAAGCGCTGATATCTAATCCTGTCACCGAGTAAAGCTCGCCGGGCCTGAAAGGCCCAGTCGCCCCCTCATGAACGGGGAAACGCCCGAGGTAGATTTCTCCCAGGTTGGTCAGGCGCATCTGTGAGCCGGAGGCGATCTCAGGATGCCACTCCATGCGTGCCCGTTGGAAGTACTGTACGATGTACCCATCCTCATACATAAACTCAGAGCGAGGATAGCCGAAGATGTCCACCCCTCCGTTCTCACGGAAATACTTGAGAAACGCGTGGGAGACGACGTGCTCCGTTTCGCTGAAGTAGTGATGGAGGTTACTGTTGGAGGGAGGAATCTGTTCCGGGAGGGCTGGAGGAAAGTGATAGCCCAGTTCGTCAGCCAGCAGCCCTAGTTGCACCTTGTAGGCATCCGGGTTGTTCGGGTGCTACTCCATCCGAGCACGCTGGAAGTACTGTACTCGCAGCCCAAGCCCGGAATCGTCATACGCTGCCGTGAGAGGATAGCCGAAGATTTCGCTCTCCCCCCGCGTCTCGTAGAACTCGCGGAATTCGTCGCATACGTAGTAGCCTGTTTCGACGAAATAGCGACAGTTCCCAGCCGGGGTTTGTGCATACGTGGCAGACACGCTACCGAGAAGCACGACAGCCACGGTTGTTACTACCAGAAGAGATCGTATACTCCTCATCACTCCCCTCCCGCCCGAAGGTGTTAATACCTGCGTGGACAAAAAAGAAATCCTACTCTATTTTATATCACATCCACCAGGCAGTCAATAGGATAATAGTACTACAGTACTATATCCCCGTTCACTCCTTGGCTCGCAATTGTGGGAAGAGAATGACCTCACGAATGGCCGACCTATCTGTGAGAAGCATCACCAGCCGGTCTACGCCTAACCCGAAGCCGCCGTTGGGCGGCATACCATATTTCATCGCCCGCAGGTACTCCTCGTCCATCGGATGAGCCTCTTCGTCATCGGGCGCATAGAGCCGCCCCATCTCCAAGAACCTCTGCTCCTGGTCAATGGGATCGTTCAATTCAGTGAAGGCGTTGCCCATCTCCAGCCCCCCGATGAAGTACTCGAAGCGCTCGACGTGCGTCGGGTCATCGGACTTGGCCTTAGCCAACGGAGAGATGTCGCGTGGGTAATCCATCACGAAGGTCGGCTGGATCAGCGTCGGCTCGACCGTCCCCAGCAGCCCCTTGTCAATCAAGTAACCCCAGGTCGCACCCGGCTTGGCCGGTAACCCCTTGGCCCGCATTGCGGCGGCCAACTCTTCGGCGGTGGGGTACTGACGGTAGTCAATGCCCGTAACCTCGAGGGCGACGTCGCGCAGCATGACCCGCCGCCAGGGGGGGCGGAAGTCAATCTCATGGCCCTGGTAGTGGATCACAGGACTGCCCAACACCTCCTCCGCGACGTAAGCGATCATCCGCTCACAGAATGCCATCACGTCGTGATAGTCCCAGTAGGCGGCGTAGAACTCCAGTTGGGTGAACTCTGGATTGTGCTTCTGGGATACACCCTCGTTGCGGAAGTCGTGCCCGATTTCGTAAACCCTGTCGTACATCCCCACCAGTAGCCGCTTGAGGTAGAGTTCGTCCGAGATGTGCAGGAACAACTCCTGGTGCAGTTGGTGATGATAAGTGGCAAAGGGACGCGCCGCTGCACCTCCGTAGACCGGCTGAAGGACAGGGGTTTCAACCTCCAGGAAACCGTGCCCGTCGAGAAACCTTCGCAGAGCTTTGGTCGCGCGGGCTCGCACGCGGAAAACCTCACGCACATCGGGATTGCAGGCCAGGTCAGCATACCGCTGGCGATACCGCTCCTCGACGTCGGAGAAGACAGTATAGCGCACCCGCCTGCCGTCCACCTCCTTCTCCTTGATCACCGGCAGCGGGCTGATCGCCTTGGCCAGCATGCGCACCTGCCCCACACGGACACTGATCTCGCCGGTACGAGTGCGCATCAACGCGCCCTCCGCGCCGACGAAGTCACCCAGATCAAAGTCCCGCGTAAACATGTCGTAGGCTTCCTCACCTACGTCGTTGATGCGCAGGAAAAGTTGAATAGAGCCGCCCCCGTCTTCGATGTGCGCGAAGGTGACTTTCCCCATCACACGCATGCTGCGCAGCCGTCCGGCCACAGTGACCCGGGGGCCCTCTTCGCCAGCAGTCTCGACCGCTTCAAGAGCGGCAATCGCCTCGGCTATGGTGTGAGTGCGCTTGACGCGGGGTGGATAAGGTTCGACCCCCTGGGCTCGCAGTCGCTCCAGTTTCTCCACACGCTGTCGCTCCAGTTCCGTAAACTCCATCATATCTCCCTGTTCCAGTCGCCCACTGCAAAAAATGCCCACGCTGACCACCTCGCGGGGTTCTGCGCGGGCACCTCACTACCGGTTCGCAGGTTACCGAATCCCCACAACTTTGAACACCAGTATGCCGTCAGGGGCGTTGACCACGGCTTCTTCCCCCACCTTGCGCCCTATCAATGCCCGCCCCAGAGGAGATTCGTTAGAAATCAAGCCCTTGGCCGGGTCAACCTCGGCCGAGCCCACGATATGGTAGGCCTCCGGCGGCCCATCCCCTTCTACAACGGTGACACGGCTGCCCAGCCCTATTGCCTCGCGGGGTCCTTCTTCCTCAATGATGACCATATTGCCCAGCATGCGCTCCAGCGTCAGAATGCGCCCTTCCACAAATGCCTGTTCGTTGCGCGCATCCTCCAACTCCGCATTCTCCAGAATGTCGCCCTCTGTCAACGTCTGATGGAGACGATGAGCGACCTCCTGACGCCGGACTGTGCGCAGGTAGTCCAATTCTTGTTTCAGTTTTTGGTACCCTTCGTGGGTCAAGAACGTCGGTTGCTCATTCATCCATATATTCCTGATGTCAGCAAGCGTTCAGTCCTCTCCTGCCAGACCCTGTCTGCTATACCATCTGGCAAGAACAACTGAACGCTTGAGCGCAAGATGCAGTTGCAAAACGCACAAGTTGCCTCTTCCACGAAGACCGGCAATAAAGAAACGTCCCACGACATAGCGGGGTCCCCCTATAGATAAGCAAGAACTGAGAGGAAATGACTCTCAGTTCTGGAGATAGGGTGCACAGATTATAACGCAAAGTGATCAATTTGTAAAGTCCCCGTATTCCCTCAAGTATAATCGCACCCGCATTAGGTCATGTAAAATGTCACCGAAGTGGTATAGTTCACCCACTGGAACAGAAGCCGCGCAAGAAGCAGCGCGGTTGCATCTATGGGCCGGAGGTGGATGACGCATTGCGCATCATCGACAAGAGTTTTGACTACATCTGTGCCGAGCGGCTGACACCGAACCTGGTCTGCTGATTCTTTCGCTTGCCATAACGCAAGTTTTGCGTTAAGATTTGAAGGCTGTTTCTGAGACGAGTGCTGATATGAACTACACCTCGCAGAATCCGATCACCGTCCAGGGGAACAAAAGCGTCCTTCCCCCGGCAACGTGCGGGTGGACATCAAAGAAGTGGGTCTGTACCGGTGTGTATACGGTGCATCGCAGCCGGCATATAGTGTTATGAACATCAAACCCTTTCACACCGAGCGGTTCTTCGCCGCCCACGAATTCGCCGCGCCGTACATCCTGTGCGCGTCCGATTGCGAGTCTCTGACCGTGGACGAGTTGCTGCAACTGGCCGGGGTATCCTGGGAATCCATTGGCAATCTGAGGCTGGGCTACACCGAAAGCCAGGGCGCATCAGCGCTCAGAGAACGCATCGCCGATCTGTACACCAGCGTGAGTGTGGATCAGATAGTCGGTCTGTCCGCGCCGGAGGAAGGCATCTTCCTGACAATGCACGGTCTGCTGGAGCCGGGCGACGAGGTGATCGTGCTGACACCCTGCTACGACTCGCTGGTCAATGTGGCGGAGTATCTTGGTTGCTGCGTCATCCGCTGGTCACTGCTGGAGGCTGACGAGCCGCCCGGCAGCTCCGGCGGCTGGCGGCTCGACCTCGACACGCTGGAACGGCTGGTCACGCCGCGCACCAAACTGGTCGTCGTCAACTTTCCGCACAACCCCACCGGCTATCTGCCCTCTCGCGACGAATGGCAGATCATCATCCAGATTGTCGAGCGGGCCGGCGCGTGGCTCTTCTCCGACGAGATGTACCGGGGTCTGGAATACGACCCCGCCGCCCGCCTCCCCTCCGGCTGCGACCTGTACAAACGCGCTGTCACCCTGGCCGGGCTGTCCAAGACCTACGGGCTGCCCGGTCTGCGTGCCGGATGGCTGGCGTTGCATGACACATCGCTGAGGAACCGCATCCTGGGCTGGAAGGACTACACCACCATCTGTGCCAGCGCGCCTGGCGAAGTCCTGGCTCGCATCGCGCTTCAGGTCGGCGCTGTGCTCGCCGAACGCAGCCGGAGAATCATCCTGAACAACCTGGCGCTGGCGGAGCCGTTCTTCACACGCTGGCGAACCATCTTCCGCTGGAACCGGCCCCAGGCCGGGTCTGTGGCCCTCGTCGGCCTGCGCGGCCGGTCGGCGCGGGACTTCAGCGACAGGCTGGTGGCCGAACAGGGCGTAATGCTCCTCCCCAGCACCGGCCTCGGCTTTGGCGATGGTCACGTCCGCTTCGGCTTCGGGCGGCTCGACTTCGCCAACGGTCTGGAGCAACTGGATCGCTACCTGGCGCGGCAAAGACCTCCCACGTTCGCGCCTTCTTAAACAAACGTGCCATAAGGAGCCCTGTTATGTTCAGAACCCGTGTCACCGAACTACTCGGCATCGAACACCCCATCGTCGGGGGGTGCATGATGCATATCTCCGGGCCGGAGTTCGTGGCGGCGATCTCCAACGCCGGCGCACTGGGGATGATGGCTTCAGCCATGTTCGATACTCAGGAGAAGTTCCGCCAGGCCGTCCGCCGGGCCAAGGGTCTGACCAATAAGCCCTTTGGCGTCAACTTAAGCCTCTTTCCGGCATTGCGCCCCATTGACAATGACCTGTACGTCGAGGTCATCCTGGAAGAGGGCGTGCCGGTGGTCGAGACCAGCGGCCATCGGCCACCGGAGGGCCTGCTGGCGCGCCTGAAGACAGGGGGTGTGAAGACGATGCACAAGTGCGTCAGCGTGCGACACGCCCTCAGTGCGCAGAGAGCCGGTGTGGACGCCGTGACTATCTTGGGCACCGAGGGAGGCGGCCACATCGGAGAACTGGGACTGACGACGATGGTCCTGGTGCCCCGTGCCGCCGGCGCGCTGGACATACCGGTACTGGCGGCGGGCGGCATTGCTGACGGACGGGGGTTGCTGGCGGCGCTGGCCCTGGGCGCAGAGGGCGTCACCATCGGCACGCGACTGCTGGTCACAGAAGAGTGCCCTATCCACGAGAGCCTAAAGCGGGCGTTGGCTGCCGCGACGGAACTGGACACGCTGCCAATACTGGGTTCCCTGCACAACACACTTCGCGCCTGGAAGAATCCCGCCGCCCTTAAGGTGGCCAAGTTGGAGGCCCACCAGGCCGAGTTGGGTGAGATTCTGACCATCGTGGCTGGCACAGAGGCAAAGCGCATGTACAAAGAAGGCGACGTGGGCGCCGGCGTGATCGCCTGCAGCCAGTCCATCGGCATCGTGCGCGAGATCAAATCGGTGGCAGATGTTATCAGTGGGATGGTGCAGGAGGCGGCAGCGATACGAGAGCAACTGGGAGCGGGGTAGCCGACAAATGACCAATAGCACCACCACCGGTCTGACCATCGAGCACGTTCGCGCCGCGATGCGTGGTCCACTGCCCGGCCTCGAGGCGCAGGTCACGATGGCTCCGTGCCCGCGCCCATTCGATCCGCTGCCCGGCGTCGAGCCCCGGCAGGCCAGCGTCCTGCTCGTCCTGTACCCCATCCACGGCGTGCTCCACCTGGCGCTGACCGTGCGCACACCCGATCTGAATCACCACAGCGGTCAGGTCTCGTTGCCCGGAGGCGGGTGGGAAGAAGGGGACGCTTCGCTCCAGAAGACGGCACTGCGCGAGGCTCAGGAGGAAACCGGGCTCGTCCCTGACCGGCTGGAGGTCCTCGGCCCCCTCACGCCCCTCTACATCCCGCCCAGCAACAACATCATTCACCCTTTCGTCGCCTACACACCCCAACGGCCCGCCTTTCGTCCCAATCCCAAGGAGGTGGCCGAGTTGTTGGAGGTCCCTCTACACCTGCTTCTGGACCCGGCCACGCGGAGCGAGGAAGACTGGATCTGGCGCGGAGCGCCCCTGCACGTTCCCTTCTACGTCGTGGGAAAGCATAAAGTCTGGGGCGCTACCGCCATCGTGCTGGCCGAGTTCACGGCGCTGCTCACCCAGTTGGTTGTACCTTCCAGCCTGCCCCCAGCATGGAGACCGGGTGCTCCTTGAAGCCGGGGGGTAGCACAGAAGCCATGCACTTCATCAAGTTGGGTAAGCCAATTTGTAAAGTTGAGTGGCCCGTGTTATAATCTTTCTCCGCCTCCCCGACGAACGGCTGCGCCAGGCCGTCCGCCAAGCCGTTGGAAAATGGGAGCAGACACAAAAGAGGTAATATGCTTGATATCGCGCTCATTCGTGAACAGCCGGAACTGGTCAAGGAAGCATTGCTGAGCCGGAACGAAGATCCAGCCCAGGTGGATACCATTCTAACGCTGGATGTACGGCGGCGCGAATTCCTCCAGGAAGTCGAGGTGCTCAGGGCTGAACGTAATCGCGTCTCCAAAGAGATCGGCCGCCTTCGCGACCAGGTGGAGCGGGAGCGACTCATCACCGAGATGCGCCAGGTGGGAGATCGCATCAGCCAACTAGAAACCCAGCTACGCCAGGTCGAATCTGACCTCAAGATAGCCATGCTGGCGGTGCCTAACCTGCCGCACGCGAGTGTGCCCGTTGGTCCTGACGAGACACACAACGTCGTCGTGCGCAAGTGGGGAGAGCCACGGGAGTTTGACTTCGAACCGGCCCCGCATTGGGATCTGGGGCCAGAACTGGGTATTCTCGACTTCAAGCGGGGAGTGAAACTCTCCGGCAGCCGCTTCTACATCCTACGCGGGGCCGGGGCACGCTTACAGCGAGCGCTTATTGCCTGGATGCTGGACATACACACCAGGGAACACGGCTACACTGAGATCTATCCACCCTTTGTCGTCAAGGAAGAATGTATGTGGGGTGCCGGGGAACTGCCCAAGTTCATTGACAACATCTATCACGACGTTGAGGATGACCTCTGGCTCATCCCTACGGCCGAGGTTCCGCTGACTAACCTGCATCAGGGCGAGATTCTCGACAATGACGACCTGCCCCGACGCTACGTGGCCTACAGTGCCTGTTTCCGCCGCGAGAAGATGAGCGCTGGGCGAGACGTGCGCGGCATCAAGCGCGGGCACCAGTTCGACAAGGTAGAAATGTATCAATTCACCAGTCCGGAGACCAGCTACGACGAGTTAGAGGCGATGCTCGAGGATGCGCTGGATCTTTGCCGCCGCCTGGATATCGCCTATCGCATACTGGAACTTTGTACGGGTGACCTGGGTTTTCACTCGGCCAAGACCTACGACATCGAGATGTGGGCGCCAGGCTGCGGGGAGTGGCTGGAGGTGAGCAGTGTGAGTAACTGCGAAACGTTCCAGGCGCGGCGGGCGAATATCCGCTACCGTCCGGAGCGGGGGGCCAAGCCGCGCTTCGTTCACACGCTCAACGGCTCCGGGTTGGGGTTACCTCGGGTGATGATCGCAGTCATGGAGAATTACCAGCAGGCGGATGGCAGCATCGTCGTACCCGAGGTGCTGCAGCCGTGGATGGGGGGCATAGAGATCATCGGCGGCCGGCTGAATTGACAGTTGCTGGCCGGCGTGGTAGAATCCACCACGCCAGGGGGAGTCACCCCCGGATCCGGAGGGATGGCCGAGTGGACTAAGGCGACGGTCTTGAAAACCGTTGTGGCCGCAAGGTCACCGGGGGTTCGAATCCCTCTCCCTCCGCCACAACAACGGAGCGAGAAAACAACGGAAGTAGGACAACAGAATAGCGATACCCGGGGAGGTGCCAGAGTGGACGATTGGGGCCGCCTGCTAAGCGGTTGTGGGGTTAGTAGCTCCACCCAGGGTTCGAATCCCTGCCTCCCCGCCAGTTGTGCCCTCGTGGCTCAGTGGATAGAGCGTCTGGTTGCGGACCAGAAGGTCGCAGGTTCGAATCCTGTCGAGGGTACTGGTAACAAATACGTGACTTCTTCCTTTGGCACCGACCACTACACGAATGCGGCTGGCTTCCGTCTCCACTACGTCGAGGCTGGCCGGGGGCAGCCCCTGGTGTTCGTGCCTCCCTCTTTTGCCACCTATCGCAACTACGAACAACTTCCTGGAGGTGATTATGTCCTCGCGCGACGACTTTCTCTTTCGCGGCGACCTGTCCGCGCTCGACCCATCCGTGGCCCAACTGATTGACCTGGAGAAGGAGCGGCAGGCCCGCAAATTGATCATGATCCCCTCGGAGAGCAGTTCGCCGTGGGCCGTGCGGGAGGCGCTCGGCTCGGCATTGATGAACATCTACGCCGAGGGCTATCCCAACCCAGAGACCCGCTGGCTGGCCGAGGACGAGATCCTGGACTACGAGCATCACCTGGCCCACTACCGGCGCTACGGCGACCGGCGCTACTACCGGGGCGTGGAGTACGCCGACGTGATCGAATCGCTGGCCCGGCGGCGCTGCGCCGAGGCGTTCGCCACCGACGACATCTCCACCGGCCAAATTTATGTCAACGTCCAGCCCCTCTCCGGCGCGCCGGCCAATATCGCCGTCCAGCAGGCGCTGCTGAAGCCGGGCGACACTATCATGGGGATGGCACTGGCCCACGGCGGCCACCTGACCCACGGTAGCCCGGTCAACCTGTCGGGCAAACTCTACAACGTCGTCTCCTACCACGTCAACGAGCAGACGGAGTTGCTGGACTACGACGAGATCGAGGAACTGGCGCTGGAACACCGGCCCAAATTGATCATTGCTGGCTACACCTCCTACCCGCGCCTCCCCAACTGGGCCAAATTCCGCCAGATCGCCGACCGCGCAGGGGCCTACCTCCTGGCCGACATCGCCCACGTGGCCGGCATGGTCATCACTGGCGCGTTCCCCACCCCACTGGGGTACGCCGACGTCGTCACATTCACCACCCACAAGACACTCTGCGGCCCGCGAGGGGCCTGCATCCTCACCACCAACCCCGGCCTGGCGCAGAGGATTGACCACGCCGTCTTCCCCGGCCTACAGGGCGGCCCCCACGTCAACAAGTTCGCAGCGATGGCCGTCGCCTTTCGCCTGGCACAGACAGAGCAGTTCCGCCATCTCCAGCACCAGATCGTGGCCAACGCCGAGGCACTCGCCAGCGCGCTCACCGCGCACGGCCTGCGCGTCCCCTGCGGCGGCACCGAGACCCACCTGCTGCTCCTCGACTGCAAGACGATACAGGGGCGCGACACTACCCCGCTGATGGGTGGCGTCACGGCGGCGATCCTCGACCTGGTGGGCATCGTCGTCAACAAGAACACCATCCCCGGCGACAAGACGGCCGCCTACCCCAGCGGCATCCGCCTGGGCACCCCCTGGGTCACCCAGCGCGGCCTGCGGGAGCCGGAGATGGAACGGATCGCCGGCGTCATCGCCCGCGCGATGAAGGCCACTGAGCCATTCGCCTACACCGGCGTGCGCGGGCCGGTGTACCGGGGCAAGGTGGACTTTGACGTGCTGGAGGAACTGCGCGTCGAAGTGGCCGCACTGGCTGAGCGGGCCGGGATTGACTTCGAAGTCCCCTGCAGCGGCTATCCCCACCATTGCCTGGTGCCGGAACTGCGCCAGCGGGAGGAGCAGTACGGGCTGATCGAAGTCGAGGGGAACACGGCCGCCGCCTTTGTCGAGCAGATCACGCCGGTGGACATCGCCGACCTCAAACAAGGGGAGTGGCGGGCTGTGACGCTGCTGGAGCCAGACGGGCAGGTGATGAGCTCTGGCTTAGTCCAGCGGCCCGGCTTCGGCTACAACCGCTACCGGCTGGGTGTGCCGGCCGGCCAGACCCGGCGGACCATCGCCTGGCTGCGCGACCTCTCCGATGGCTACGTGCGCTTCGACGACGACGACCTGTGGGCCAAACTGCCGGGGCCGGTCGTCGTGCGCGATGTGGAGCCGGCCGACACCGCCGTGGAACAGGCGGTGCTGGAGCGGGCAGCCAACACCGCCGTGGAACAGGCGGTGCTGGAGCAGGCAGCCAACACCGCCGTGGAACAGGCGGTGCTGGAGCAGGTAGCCAACACCGCCGTGGAACAGGCGGTGCTGGAGCGGGCAGCAACCCAGCACCGGCTCTTCCAGGCCGGTGCGACCCATGATGACTTCACGCCGCCGCTCTCCCACAAGCCCTACTTCATCGGCCTCTCCGCCCCTGGCTACGCTGACCCGGCCGGAGAGCCACTCCCCCCGTTTCTCCCTCCCCCCGTGGGGCAGGGCCGGGGTGGGGGCAGGAGTGGTCAGCGTCGCACACCTCTCTCCGACTGGCACGTGCAGCGCGGGGCGAAGATGGCCCCCTTCGCCGGGTGGGAGATGCCGCTGTGGTATACCTCCATCGGCGACGAGCACCGGGCAGTACGGGGCGCGGCCGGCCTCTTCGACGTCTCCCACATGGGGCTCCTGGAGGTGAGCGGCCCCCACGCCGCCTACTTCCTCAACATGGTGACCACCAACGACGTGAACAGCCTCCGGCCCGGCGAATCGTTGTACGCGTACCTCCTGGCACCCGATGGCCAGGTGCTAGACGACCTGATAGTCTACATGCTCAGCCCCTCCCGCTACCTGCTGGTCGTCAACGCCGCCAACACGGAGAAGGACTGGGCCTGGCTCCAGGCGGTGAACGAGCGGGCGGTGCGCATAGACGACCTGCGGCCCTGGGTGCGGGCCAGTTTCCAGGCCGAACTGCGGAACCTGCATGACCCCCACGAAAGTTACGCCTGGCTGGCCGACCTGGCCCTGCAGGGTCCTCGCTCCCGCGACGTCCTGCTGGCCCTTCTCGACAGTGCCCCACCCTCCAGCGCCATCGTCGAGATACGAGGGCGGCTGATGGCGCTGAAGCGCACCGAGGTGATGGAGGCGGGCATCCCATCCGACCGCGCCCCTGGCGGCGCCTTCGACCTGATCATCGCCCGCACCGGTTACACCGGCGAGCGGATGGGGTTTGAGATCTTCGTCCATCCCGACGTGATGGGCACGCTGTGGGAGCAGTTGATGGAGGTCGGTGCCCCCTTCGGGCTCCGGCCCACCGGGTTGGGGGCGCGCGACAGCCTACGCATCGAGGCCGGGCTGCCGCTCTACGGCCACG
>Ga0209121_10000727_pt1 | contig 35048 bp, 28 predicted proteins | sample Cruoilmetagenom3_FD_187292 | JGI IMG/M metagenome (GOLD analysis project Ga0209121, IMG submission 187292) | Oil polluted marine microbial communities from Coal Oil Point, Santa Barbara, California, USA - Sample 3 (SPAdes) (version 2) | ecosystem: Environmental > Aquatic > Marine > Oil seeps ... | reverse complement strand
ATGACGGGATCACCTGGACAAATTATACACCTAATAACTCAGGTTTAACTAATAAAAAGGTTTTTAGTATTACAATTGATACTCTAAATAATCATTACTATTTCGGATTGGTATCCGGAGGAGCGGATGGTTTTGACGGAGTATCATTATGGAACAATTATAAACGATCAAATGAACCTCATTGTAATTATATTACATGTATAGATATAAGCAGTGACAGTATAAAATATTTTGGAACAAGCTATTATGGTATTGCTGTTCTAAATAATGATATATGGTCTAATTATTGGAGTGGCAACAGCAGTCTCGGAGATGATTATGTGAATTGTCTTCATATAGATTCCGGCGATACATTATGGGTTGGAAGTCAATACAGTGGATTTTATAAATTCTACGGATCAACATGGACAAATTACGACACCACAAATAGCGGGCTTCTTGGGAATAATATAGTTTCCCTGGATCGTGATAGCTATGGCAATCTATGGATAGGAACAGAAGGATGGGATGGTCCAAGCGGACAAAATGGAGCATTATGCAAATATGACGGATCAAGCTGGACAAATTACTATCTTAGTAATAGTAGCATAATAGATGATGACGGACTTGTTGTAAAAGCAGATAAAGGCGATACCGTTTGGATTGGCACAGAGGAAGGAATATCCAAATTTTATAATGACAGCTGGACAAATTATACAATTGCAAATGGACTTGTGAATGATTATATTCTTTCAATAGCAATTGATTCTTTGAATAACAAATGGTTTGGAACAAAGGGTGGCGTCAGCAAATTCAACGGAACTTCATGGACGAATTGGACTACATCTAACGGACTTCCATCAAATGTAATAACAGGTATGTCCGTTGATGATTCTGGAATGGTATGGATTTCAACATCAGATGGTGCGGCTGTTTATAACGGTTGTGAGTGGATTTCATATAGTCAAACGGATAGTCTTGTCGATAATGACTTAACTTGCATTGCTACCGATAACAGTAATCATGTGTGGTTTGGAAGTGATGATAGTGGTATTGGTAAATTTTCCGGTATAACATTGGCATTTGTAGAAGAGGATATGAAAACCTACTCTGCTAAAGACAAAATATTTGCTATTTCTTTAAACCCATTTCATCAAAGAACCGTTATTAAAATAAATAGATTTGATATCAACCGTGATACTAACAACAATAGCAAGATGAAACTCAAAATCTACAATATAAATGGCAGATTGATTAAAGATTTTTCAACTCAATTAGCCAGTAAAAAGAAATTGCCTTTCGATATTACATGGGATGGAACGGATTCCAACGGAAACAGAATTCCAGCAGGGCAATATTTTGCTCGCTTTGAATATGGTGATTTCAAACAAACTGCAAAATTAATTTTAATTAAGTAGTTTAAATATATCAATTCAATAAAATAAAAGAGACGGGTATTGTACCCGTCTCTTTTATTTAAATCGCTTTTAAATTTTTGAATATCAGAATGTCCTTCCGATTAATGTTAAATTTATTATTCAACTGCTATAATCTTTCTGGTTACTGTCTCATTGCCTACTATAAGTTTATAGAAATAAACACCGCCGGATACTTTTTCATTTCTATTGTCCGTTCTGTTCCATACAACACTATGATTGCCTGCATTAACATTGCCATTTACTAGTGTTTTTACAAGTTTTCCACTCATATCAAAGACATTAAGTTTACCATAACCACCATTAGCAACGCTAAATCTGATTGTCGTGCTGTTTCTGACAAGTCCTGGAGCCATAAGTTCTAATTTTGTTACACTAGTATGTTTCTTTTCGGCAATACCTGTTGGTGCTGGAACTGAGAATACATAAAGTGAATCATCATACATATTTAATGCAATAAGACAGTTTCCATTATCATCGACTTTGTCCGCAGCATTAAAATATGCAAAATCAGGAATTGTATCTAAAATTTCTATGTATTTCCATTGTGTTCCATCATATTTTACGCCTACAAGAGCAGGAATGACACCTGATACGGCTCCGCCACTCGTGACTATGCCAACAATATCTTCCCAGATACAATAGGCATTACCTGCATCATCGACCAAAAGACCATCTTGTTGACTATACATTGTTCCAAGTCCATTCCATATATAACCGGAATCACCTGTCGGAGGGGTAATATTTGTTGTAGTCCATGATGTTAATGTTCCATCATAAACATGACCAAACATTTTTGCTTCATCACCGGCATCATTCGGATATACTCCTGTTATTACAATCTTTTCATCCGATGTCAATCTTACATTCCATCCTGCCCAATCAATACCTTCATTTTGATACCCAATTGGCATTATATTAGAATCCACCCACTGCGGGGACCCCCATGTTACACCATTGTCTGCTGAAACAGAATAGAAAAAAGCACCCGCTGTAATTGTATCCGTTCCTGACGGACAATATTCAAAAATAATATCACCTATAAAATAGATGTCCTCCGAAGATGGAATGCTTATTATTGATGACATATCAGCCCAATCATATTCTATTGCAACATTTCCATCCATTAATGGGTCAAAAAATGAGGGGGTAAAATCATATATTTGTGACCATGTCATTCCGTAATCACTGCTATAATATAATATATAATAACCACCTAAAACCATTGTAGTAATAAATACCATTGAATCATTAACCACATTTATATTTGGTGTTCCAATATTACCATTTATAGGAACTACAGCCCAATCACCTCCGCCAAAACCTGCTGTGTCTGAGATAAAATATATTGTATCTCCACCTTTACCGGGACTTCGAATATTGCAAGCAATATAAGGAGTGTAATTCACTATATCACTTCCCATTGTCATCGATGAGTATATTCTTTCCCAATAGTCTGGAGGTGCTAATGCTGTTGATGAATCCCATATTACCCCGAAATCATTTGAATAATAGAAGTATAACCCATGATAATTACTTGTTGATATTCCTCTTCCAAGGCATGCCCCGATTTTACCGCCTGTAAGAACACGAAAATGCGAGAAAACCATTGGAAATAATGATCTGTAATTAATATTATCACATAAGTAGATAGCATCCACCCAAGCTTTTGAGTTGGATATTGCTGGCATCGTAGTATTTATTGGTTTTATTGTTTGTTTAGCCATTAAATTTAAACTAATACTAAATACAAGAATCAATACTAACACTAAAAATGTGATTTTTTTGGACATAAAAATACCTCCTTTAAATTTAATTAGATTATGAAAATGTAAAAATATCAAACACGCCTCCTTTTTTATATTTATGTTTACTTTATATATATTATATAATTATTCAAATTATAAGTCAACTATTGTTTGCAAAAAAAAGCAGATATGTATAGACATACTTACCAGTTTAAGGAGAGGGTAATGGATTTAATCCTTTCCTCTCTCTTTAATTATTCCCCCTCCCTTTATTCCCTCCCGCCTGTGGAGGGAAAGTTAAAGGATATTTCTCTTTCGTGAAATTCGTGGCTATTCCCTCCCTTTACTTCATCGCCCTTGATGGGAGAGGATTTAGGTGAGGGTGATTGTATTCCTTTTCCCCTCTCGGCTGAAGTCTGTCGTCTATTTTCCCCTTATTCGTGAAATTGTCTTAAATTAGTGAAATTAAAGCAATAAATATTTCCCTCTCTCTTAGTGAAATTCGTTACAAATTCGTGAATTCGTGGTGGTGTTCCCCTCAATCTCCCACTCCCTTCTATTCCCTCCCGCCTGTGGAGGGAAAGTTACTACATGGTATATATTTCCCAGTTTTACTTCCTCGCCCTTGATGGCCTGTCCGTCAAAGCTTTAGCGTAGGCGGGGAGAGGACTGAGGTGAGGGTGCTATAAAGAGCTTAAATCGTTAATCGTAAATTGTAAATTGACATTGTAGGGGCAGACCCCTGTGTCTGCCCTCTTTTTCTTAGTGAAATTTATTCTCTAATTCGTGTAATTCGTCTTAATTTACATAATTAGAGATAGAAATTATTCTCTTCTCTTAGTGAATTCGTGTTTATTTTTCTCTCTTCCTTCTCGGCTGATGTCTGAAGTCTGTTGTTTATTATCCGTTATCTGTGAATTAGTGGTTGTTCTCTCTACCATGTTTAGTTTGAGGAAGTAGATCCCTGACCTTAATATTTCTCCCGTTATATATTAACTTGAATATAAACAATTTATGATATATAATTTAGCATGAAAATATTTGCAAAATCAATGTTTGTCAAAACAATTCAGTATATTAAACTGGCGTTCACTGTGGTGAACGGGAATTGAATATGATTGAACTATTCAATAAATACGCCCCATGGAAAATCTTGCGATACTTTGCACTGCACCCTTCAAAAGGAGTGTATGTAAAGGAAATTGCAAAGAAGTTAAATTTAAGTGCTGGGATATGCAGTAAAATATTGAGGGAGCTTTTGGAATTGCAGATATTAGAAAAAAATAATTTAGGTCAGGCACATTATTATAAACTTGCAGATAATTATATTACAAAAGAATTAAAACGATTTATAGGTTTATCCTTAATATACAAAGCAAGGATTATAGAAAATATTACAGATGATTTTGATAAACCAACTTCTATTGTTCTTTATGGAAGCTATATAACAGGTGAATTCAACGAAAAGAGTGATATTGATATTCTTGTTATTGGTTCAGGAAAACAAAGGATTGATACTCATAATTTAGAAGAAGCAATTGGAAAGGAAATAAATATTGAAATTTTCAGCATAGGCAAGTGGCTAATGCTGAAGAAAAAAAACGACTCATTCTATACAATGGTAATTAAAGACTATATTTTACTTTATGGGAGTAAACTACCTTGAATTTGAATAAATGTTTTGAGGAAAGATTGCTTCGCAATTATAAATTCACGAAAAGCATTGTGAATAAAGAAATTGTAAATGCTAACAGACATTTATCCAATGCACGCCGTTGTGTAAAATATCAAATGTATGATTTGGCTGTCGTATCTGTCTATACTGCAATGTTTCATACTTCAAGAGCAATACTTTTCAGAGATGGTATAAAAGAGAGAAGTCATATCTGTGTGATTATATACATTAAGGAAAAGTATCCCCATCTTTCTGAATATGTAAATATACTTGATAGTTATAGAAAAATCAGGCACACAATGCTTTACGGATTAGAAGCAAACATAATAAAAGATGATGCAACATATGGAATTGATATTGCAGAGGAATATATCAAAGCCATAGAAAAAGAAATTGGGAAAAACCAAATTTAAAATCTTCACAGTACTCAATCTCTGTTTGTAGGTAATTCACTATAGCAATAGGAATCGCGTCTTTACATTCAACAATTTCATACTTTAGAATTATTAAATAAGAAAATTATGGGAAGGGACTAAGAGGTGACTGTGCAAACGGGAATGTTAATCGCCAAAGGGAAGGGTTAGAGATATAGTTAATAGGTAAGAAATTGACATTTGTATATTCTACCTTCCTTCTCGGCTGATGTCTGAAGTCTGATGTCTGGCGTCTATTTCTCATTATTCGTGAAATAAAAGCAATAATTGTTTCTTTCTCCTTCGTGTAATTCGTTATAAATTCGAGAATTCGTGATGGTTCTCCCCTCTCTTCCTAATATATTTATGGCAATTAAAAAATTGGAAATATTTCCATTTTTCCTGCAACATATCATTACGAGATTCGTATCATATTTAAAAGATAATTTAAGAAAGGAGATGATAAAATGAAAGGTAGATTCCAAACAATAGCAAAACTCAGAAACCAAGGTTCCAAATTCAAACTATCAGGAAAAAGATTCAGGATATATCACGGCTCAAGAATAGCATTTATAAGATAATAAACCTTTTCATAAACACTGAAAGATAAAAGGGAGTAAACACTCCCTTTTATCTTTGCTCAAATTTAAAATTATTTCTTTTAAGTATATCTATGCATACATCCACTACTTCAGGATCATACAGGATACCTTTATTATCTAATATTTCCTTATATGCCTCTTCCCTCCCACACGCAGGGCGATATGGACGATGTGTTATCATAGCCTCGACAACATCTGCAACCGCCAATATCTTAGCCTCGATACAAATTTCATCCTCTTTAAGTCCGTCAGGATAACCGGAACCATCTAATCGTTCATGATGTTGTAAAATGATATCTACAACATTCCATGGAAATTCAATCCCTTTTAGTATCTCGTACCCTGTCCTTGGATGTTCCCTTATCAAATTAAATTCATTAGCAGTAAGATTACCGGGTCTACTCAAAATCTCCCCGGGGATAATAATCTTTCCAATATCATGTAATAACGATGCAATTCTTATTCCTTCAATCTGATCCTCATCAAAACCCATTTCTCTTGCAATCGCTTCAGTAAGAATAGTTACATTCTGCTGATGACCGTAAGTATAAGGATCCCTTTTCTCAACTGCTGAAGCTAAAGCATTAACAACCTCTTCAAATATTTTTTGCTGTATTTTAAGATTATATTGTAATTGTTCTTCAACTTTCATTCGCTCTATTATCTCTTTTCTCAACTGATCGACAACCTTTTTGAATTCCAATACTTTTTTATCTACTTTTTTCTGCAAACCTGCTCTGACATCTTCCATTTCTATCTCAATGTTTTTTCTCTCACTTACTTCTCTAATAATACCGATTACTCCCAGAAAATTTCCGGAATCATCTTTAAGTATCTTTTCATGATCTTCCATCCAATAAATATTTTTCTTGTTATCCATTATTCTAACTAAAATTATTAATTCGTCTCTATCATTATGATCAGATTTATATATTTCATCTACTTTTTCTCTGTCCGATTCCACAACATAATTTTTAATTTTCGTATTGATCATATCATTCGCTTTAATTCCAAAGACAGATACATTAGAGCTTATAAATGTAATAATACCTTTATTGTTTGTAGAATATAATATATCTTTTGCATTGTTTACAAGTATCTGATATCTTCTTATACTTCTTTTAGCTTTTTCTAATTTTATTTCATATTGATTCATCATAATTTCCAATTCATCAATTCGTTTTGTTTTCTCTGCTAATTCTTTATAAAGCTTTTTCTCTTTTTCCTTTTTCTTCAATCTTATATCCTCGATCTAAATCCTCTTTTTCATTAAAATTATATATCAATTCTAAAATAAGTCAATAGGGGATTGATTTTGTTATGTTACAATTCTAAAATGTCGCATAGTAATTTACAAAGCAAAGTGTCATATTGTTGATCCCATTGTTATTCCTTCGAAAAATCCATCCTTAACCAAGCTTTATTACACCAATTTCAGATAGTGCCCAATTAAGGTGAGACACATAAATTTACTCTTACAATTTAAAATTTACAATTTATGATTTACTATTTACTATTAATAATTTTCTACTACTGAAAGTAATTGACTTTCAATACATATTATATTATAGTATTCAAACAAATCGGAGGTTCGATGAAAAAAATTTTTATAATTGTAGGAACTCGCCCGAATTTCATTAAAGTTGCTCCTCTTTTGATTCAATTGAAAAATAATAAGAAATATAAAACATTTCTTATACATTCGGGACAACATTATGATTACTATATGTCAAAAGTATTTTTTGATGAACTTAATATTAGTCCCCCTGATTATTATCTTAATATCGGTTCCGGTTCTCAGGGTTATCAAACTGCTGAAATTATGAAATCAATTGAGATTGTACTTACAAAAAACAAACCCGACTTAATGATTGTTGTAGGAGATGTTAACACTACTATGGCAGCTTCAATTGTAGCTGCAAAGCTTTATATTAAAATAGCACATATTGAATCGGGGCTAAGAAGCTATGATAAAAAAATGCCCGAAGAAATTAATAGAATTATTACAGACAGTATATCCAATTATCTTTTTACACATTCGCGGGGAGCGGATAAAAACCTTATATCGGAAGGTATTTCAAAAGATAAAATATTTTTTATTGGAAATATAATGATAGATACAATCATAAACAATCTGGAAAAAATACAATCAAGAGAGAAATATAGGGAATTCAATCTTAGTAGGAAGGATTTTATACTTCTTACTATGCATAGACCGTCAAATGTTGATAACGAAGAGATATTTAGATCAATTGTAGGAGCTATTGAGGAAGTAGCTAAAAATATAAAAATCGTTTTTCCTATACATCCAAGAACTGTCAAAATGGCTGATAAATTAAATATAAAACTGAGTAAAATTAAAAACTTGAAGATTATAAATCCTCTCAGTTATATTGATCTTTTGTCAATTGAAAATGATTCGAGATGTGTCATTACAGATTCAGGAGGGATACAAGAGGAATCAACTTTTTTGAATGTTCCTTGTTTTACAATCAGGGAAAATACTGAAAGACCGATTACTATTGATATAGGAAGTAATATTCTTGTAGGAACAAAAACCAAAGATATAGTTTCAAATGTTGAAAATTGCTTAAATGGAAATTGTAAACAGGGAAATATCCCCGAACTGTGGGATGGCAATACATCCAAAAGAATTATTGAAGTAATAAATCATGAGATATAAAATTTTTATTCTACTCTTTATTCTTTTAATTCCACTTTGTTTAAGTTCTTATACATTATCAGGTGGATTAAATTATACTTCTTACTATGGTTTTGGTAGTAACTTTTATATGGAAATACCAATTGCCAATAGAATTGGTATCATTCCCGCCTTTGTAAAATCTGAAATACATAAAACATCTACGGAGTATTATGCTTATTCCGGTTATTCTATAGGTATAGATTATGATATTCCACTTGATTATCTACATAAGTCAATACTTTCAAAAATAGATTATATGTTTTTCTCATACATTTCATTAGGTGTCGGTATGGTAAGATTTTACTGTCAAAATGAGTATTCGGATTCAACACACTACGAATATCAGAGATTCTTTAACTCATTGTATATCATTCAAAGAAACGGTATCGATCTAAATTCCGTAATATCCATTGAAAATGTTAATTATATATCTGTTTTTAAAGATGTTAATTATAGCATTGTTTTTTCCCCCTCAATAAATTTGTCAATAACATTTTAATTTTACAGAAAAGGATAAGCAAAGCTTATCCTTTTCCATTTTTTAATCTGGCAGCGACCTACTCTCCCACAATGTTGCCAAAGCAGTACCATCGGTTACACAATGCTTAACTACTGAGTTCGGGATGGGATCAGGTGTTTCCACTGTATACTAGCCACCAGAATATAATCTATAATTACATTGAATGAAGAGAGATATTTTATATGATCAAGCCTCTCGATCTATTAGTACTGCTCGGCTTAACACATTGCTATGCTTACACCTGCAGCCTATCAACCTCATAATCTCTGAGGAATCTTAAGAGCACTAGGCTCGGGATACATAATCTTGGAATGGGCTTCCCACTTAGATGCTTTCAGCGGTTATCCCTTCCGAACGCAGCTACCCAGCTATGCCACTGGCGTGACAACTGGTGCACTGGAGGTTCGTCCATTCCGGTCCTCTCGTACTAGGAACAGCTTTCCTCAAGTATCCTGCGCCCACGGCGGATAGAGACCGAACTGTCTCACGACGTTCTGAACCCAGCTCGCGTGCCGCTTTAATGGGCGAACAGACCAACCCTTGGGACCTTCTCCAGCCCCAGGATGCGACGAGCCGACATCGAGGTGCCGAACCTTGCCGTCGATATGAACTCTTGGGCAAGACCAGCCTGTTATCCCCGGAGTACCTTTTATCCGTTGAGTGATGGCCCTTCCATACGGAACCACCAGATCACTAAGACCTGCTTTCGCATCTGTTCGAGCCGTCGCTCTCACAGTTAAGCTCCCTTATGCCTTTACACTCTTCGCGTGATTGCCGACCACGCTGAGGGAACCTTTGTGCACCTCCGTTACATTTTTGGAGGTGACCGCCCCAGTCAAACTGCCCACCTGACATTGTCCTCTATCCGGATTCACGGATATGAGTTAGGATCCCAACAATATAAGGGTGGTATTTCAAGGTTGGCTCCACAGAAACTAGCGATTCTGCTTCAAAGCCTCCCACCTATCCTACACATACATTGCCAAGACTCAGTATCAAGTTACAGTAAAGGTTCACGGGGTCTTTTTGTCCAGCCGTGGGTAGGCGGCATCTTCACCGCCACTTCAACTTCACCGGGCTCCTCGTTGAGACAGCGTTCCAGTCGTTACACCATTCGTGCAGGTCAGAACTTACCTGACAAGGAATTTCGCTACCTTAGGACCGTTATAGTTACGGCCGCCGTTTACCGGGGCTTCGGTTCAGAGCTTCGCATCCGAAGATGCTAACCCCTTCCCTTAACCTTCCGGCACCGGGCAGGTGTCAGTCCCTATACATCGTCTTTCGACTTAGCAGAGACATGTGTTTTTGGTAAACAGTCGCTGGAACCATTTCACTGCGCCCGCATAAAGCTCCATTAGAATAAACTTCACTAAATGCGGGACCCCTTCTCCCGAAGTTACGGGGTTAAATTGCCGAGTTCCTTAACGAGGAATCACCCGAGCACCTGAGGCTATTCGCCTCGTCTACCTGTGTCGGTTTGCGGTACGGGCACCATAAATACTCCTTAGAGGTTTTTCTTGTCAGCATGGGATCAGTCACTTTATTCCGCAAGCGGATCGACATCACTTCTCAGTGTTAACAAGGTCCTGGATTTTCCTGGGACCTCCACCTACAAGATTGAATCAGCTATTCCGACAGCTGACTGACTTACCCTTCTGAGTCACCCCATTGTAATAACGCATTTATGGTGGTACAGGAATATTAACCTGTTGTCCATCGACTACGCCTTTCGGCCTCGCCTTAGGCCCGACTAACCCTGAGCGGATTAACCTTGCTCAGGAAACCTTGGACTTACGGTGGAAATGTTTCTCACACTTCTTATCGCTACTAATACCGGCATACTCTTTTCCAGCAGGTCCACACATTCTTACAAATGAGCTTCTGCCCCACTGGAATGCTCCCCTACCAACATACATAGTATGTTCCATAGTTTCGGTTGTAAGCTTTAGCCCCGAGAATTGTCGGCGCAAAATCACTCGACCAGTGAGCTATTACGCATTCTTTAAAGGATGGCTGCTTCTAAGCCAACCTCCTGGCTGTTTGGGCAATTTCACTTCCTTTACCACTTAGCTTACATTAGGGACCTTAACTGATGGTCTGGGTTGTTTCCCTTTTGGCAATGGCGCTTATCCGTCACTGCCTGACTCCCGGACTTTGAGTAATGGTATTCGGAGTTTGATTGGATTTGGTAAGTCGTTAGACACCCGCACCCATTCAGTGCTCTACCTCCATTACTAACCATCCGAGGCTAGCCCTAAAGCTATTTCGGGGAGAACCAGCTATCACCGAGTTTGATTAGCCTTTCACTCCGATCCACAGCTCATCTAAAGACTTTTCAACGTCTACTAGTTCGAACCTCCACGAAGTGTTACCTTCGCTTCATTCTGGCCATGGATAGATCACTCGGTTTCGGGTCTACTACATGCAACTAAACGCCCTATTCAGACTCGCTTTCGCTACGGCTCCTTAGCTTAGCTAATTAACCTTGCTACATACAGTAACTCGCCGGTTCATTAATCAAAAGGCACACAGTCGAGGTAATTAAAAAACCGAAGTTTTAAAATCCCTCTTCTATTGATTGTAGACATACAGTTTCAGTTCTATTTCACTCCCCGTTAGGGGTGCTTTTCACCTTTCCCTCACGGTACTTGTTCACTATCGGTCATAGGTTAGTATTTAGCCTTAGGAGATGGTCCTCCTAGATTCCCACAGAATTTCGCGTGCTCCGCGGTACTTGGGTAACAGCAAAAGAAGATCTTTATCTTTTCGCATACGGGGCTTTCACCCTTTATAGCTAAGCTTTCAAGCTTATTCTGCTAAGATAAGATTTTGTAACTTCTCGCTCTCCTCCGCACTGAGAGCAATGCTGTCCCCGCAACCCCAATTATGCAAAACGTGCGAGTTTTAACACATAATCTGGTTTAGGCTATTTCCCGTTCGCTCACCGCTACTTAGGAAATCACATTTTGTTTTCTCTTCCTCCGGGTACTTAGATGTTTCAGTTCTCCGGGTTCGCTTTACTGAACTATGTATTCATTCAGCAATGATAGAGCATTACCTCTACCGGGTTTCCCCATTCGGAAATCTTTGGGTCTACGCCAGCTTAACGGCTCACCAAAGCTTATCGCAGCCAGCCACGTCCTTCATCGCCTACCTATGCCAAGGCATCCACTGTATGCCCTTAGTAGCTTGATCATTTATCCTCTTCATTCTATGCAATTTTCAAAGAACATTTATAAAAGCGATTTTATATATATCAAATATTTTCCTATTTGTCAAGAGCTATTTCTATAACCTTTCAAAATATATTTATATAATTTCTTATAATTATTATTAAATAATAATACTCCCGTTTTTTATAAAAGTCAATAAGATAAATAACGGGTAGGGTAAATATGTATAGACATATATTAGTTACAAGTAGCAAGTAAGAAAAGAAGTAGGAAGAGCCAATAGCATTTCTATTGTTAGAATACTAACACCTTTGAGAGTAAACCGTAAATCGTAATTTCGTGATATTGTAGGGGCACGATGCATCGTGCCCTAATTCGTGAAATAAAGGTAAATATTATTCTCTTCTCTTTGTGTAATTCGATTTCAATTCGTGAAATAAAAGCAATAATTGTTTCTTTCTCCTTCGTGTAATTCGTTATAAATTCGAGAATTCGTGGTAGATATCTCTCCCTCCCTCTCGGCTGATGTCCAATGTCTAGTATCAATTATTCGTATTTATACCCATATTTATCCAATTTACATTCACATTCCGTTAATGTTCCATAACACTCTATTTTACCCTTATTTATAACAACAACCTTATCGACTATTGGATAAAGAAATTCAATATCGTGACTAATAATAAAAATTACTTTTCCTGCTTTTTTTAATTTTAATAATGTATTACATATGCTCCGCTTGCTAAACTTGGATAAACTTACATCAGGTTCATCCAATAGAATAAGGTCAGGACTAAGTGCCAATGACGATGCAATAGAAACCTTTCTTTTCTCCCCATAAGACAGTAAAAACGGATTTCTATAAGCAAATTTATCATAATCAAGCCCTACTAATGCCATAATTTTTTTAACCTTAAATTCAATATCTTCTGCATTAATATTTTTTCCCCAGAAAGCAATTTCATCAAAAACAGTTTCACAGAATATATTTCTTTCAGGAAATTGGAAAATATATGCAAAATCATTTAGATTCTTGTTTATAGCACCTTCATCAGGTTTTAGTATATCAGCAATAATATCCATTAAAGTTGATTTCCCCGAACTATTTGGACCTATTACACCTAAAGATTCTCCTTCTTTTACCGAGAGGTTAATATTATCAAGTGTTTTTTCTTCTCTTCCATAAGAGAATGAAAGATTCTCAATTTCTATTTTATTTCTTCTGCAAATGTTCTTACTTTCACTCAATATTTCACTATCTAAACAGGTTTCAGGAGTATATTTATATTTACTTTGTAGCTTATTCTTTATTGTATTAATTCTCTTATGGAATAAAATGGATTTTTTAAATGTTCCGACATCACCATCAAAAGATATTATTTGATTTTCTATATAAATTACTCTATTAAAATCATCTATTATATTACTTTTTTGCGACACCTCAATAACGGTAATCTTATCAGATAACTTCCTGATTATATCCCTTATTGACAATTCATTTAAAGGATCAAGGTGGGCAAATGGCTCATCTAATATAAGAAATTCAGGTTCATAAGCCATAACACAGGCAAGAGCAAGTTTTTGTTTCTCTCCTCCGGATAGTGTATTTATTAATCTATCTGAAATATTTTTTAATTCGAATGCGTTAATTACATTGTCAACCGATTTAAAGTATTCTCTCTCTTTTGTAATATATTTATATGTTAATATAATCTCATCAACTACTTTATATCTTATAAACTGATTGTCAGGATTTTGAAAAAGTATTCCGACCTTTGGAATCTTCCTTCTCCTCCATTCGCCTATATCAACGCCATCTATTTTTATATTACCTGTTTCAGGTACAAGAATCCCTGCAATAAGATTGCAAAGAGTCGTTTTCCCACACCCGTTATCTCCTAAAATAAGAGTATTTTCATTTTTATACATTTTAAGGCTAAGATTACTAAATATTTTTCTATCATTATAGATAAATGATATATCATCAATTTCTATCATACTTGTCCAATTCTCTTATAACATCATTATATTCCCCTATCTTGTTAATTTTATCTTTTAGTTTCTTTGATCCCGGCAATCCTTTAAGATACCACCCAATATGCTTTCTCATTAAAATCACACCATAATCACCAAAAACCTTAAGCATAAATTTATAGTGTTTCCTAATTGTTTTAAATAATTCTTCCTTATTTACTCTATTATAATTGCCATTTCTCCTTAAATCTTTTATATAATCAAAAATAAATGGATTACCTAAAGCTCCTCTTCCGATCATAACATGAAATTTGGGATATTTATCCATAATTTCGACTGCTTTATCAGGGGTGTTTATATCACCACTAATAATATACTGCATATCCTTATCATTGTTAAAACTTTTAATCCATGACAGATCGGATTTCCCTTTAAAACCTTGTTTTACTGTTCTTCCATGAATAGTAATAATCTTTACACCGCTGCTTTTTATTGCATTTACAATCTCACTAATAGTATTTTCATCATATCCAATTCTCACCTTGCAACTTACAGGTATATTACTAACACTTTTCACTGAATTCAGCATTATTTCAAGTTTTTTTAAATTTTTAAGTAAAGCTCCTCCTGAACCACCTCTAATTACTTTTTTAGCTGGACATCCGGCATTTATATCAATGAATTTTATATTAAGGTTTGATTCACAAACAATTTCAACAGCTCTTTTCATAATTTCTATATCATTTCCAAACAATTGAATACCTGTATTTATTTCCCTTTTATCAATCCTCATCAGCGAATAGGTTTTCTTTGAACCTTCTATAAGTCCCCTTGCATTTATCATTTCTGTCACAGCAATATCCGCTCCGAAATCATATGAAATTTTTCTAAATGGAATATCTGAAATTCCCGCCATTGGGGCTAAAATTAAATTTTGTTTTTTATCGAGAAACATTTTATTTATGAGCCAAGAATATAGTTCACCGGATTAACGGCTTCACCTAAGATTCTTACCTCATAATGCAAATGAGAACCTGTTGACATACCAGTACTCCCCATAAGACCGATAATCTGCCCCTTTCTTACGAATTGCCCCTCTTTCACCATAACACTATTGAGATGTCCGTATCTGGTTTCATACCCATATCCATGATTAATTTTAATAAATTTACCATATCCGAAATAATTCCCGCTTGATGCAAGGGAAACAATACCATCACCAGTAGCCCTTACTTGTGTTTTTACCTTATTAGCTATATCAATTCCTTTATGAAACTCCTTTTTCATTAAAATCGGATGAGATCTCCAGCCAAAATCTGATGTAATCCTCCCACTAGCAGGTAAAATTGAAGGTGTTTTATTGATAACATCTCTTCTTAATGAGAGGGAGTTTTTAATTTTAGCTATCGATGAATCATCAAAGTTCAATTTTCTTTCTAACTTTGATAGTTTAAATTGTACTTTTGACACCATTTCACCTAATCCTGAGTTTCTTATGCTATTTTCAATCTGCCCCTGATAAATAGGACCTCCTACACCCATTTCTCTAACATCATCTGGCACATCCTTCAATTTGCTTACTATTCTGCAAGCTTTATCAAGTGTATCAATAAGTAAAGCAGTTGAAAGAAGACTATCCGCTTTACTTTCAATCATTTTTATAGATAATATAATATCTTCTTTTTCTCTCGCAAGATTGTTGTATTCTTTGATATGAATATTATTGAATATAGATAGAGCCATTGCGGAAATAAATAATAGTGCAAATATTGCACCAATCACTAAATAGATTTTTAAATGTTTTTTACCTATTGTGAAAGTAAAATATTCACCAAACAAACCATCCTCTTGAATGCGGATTGTCCAGAACTTCTCTTTGAGATTCTTCATATAACTAATTTATACTTTTTTTTTATTTATTTGTCAATAGTTATTTTTGTAATATAACAAAATATGCACATATATTATAAAATAGTTCAAATGTAATATTACACAAATTTATATGATAACTCGTAATACACATTCCATATAATGTATATTACATCTAATTATAATGTGTAGAAATACAACATCTTGTGTTGAATAATTAAATGAAAATATAATTAATTGCACTTTTATAATAATATAATATTCTATGTATTATAACAATGAAAATATTTATAAATATTGACAAAAGAAAAACTATATGTATAATTCATTCAATTATGAAATATTTTTCATTTACACTCATTTTATTACTTTTGTTCTATAATAACATAGAGTGCATACAATCCCTTTTCCCTCAAGATACGAATAGTAATACACAATTTGTTACTATATCAGCTGTCGGGGATATAATGATGGGTTCGGATTTTCCTAATCCTATCCTTCCCCCCTCATCAGGGAAATATCTTTTTGATAATGTTAAGGAACACTTTAATACAAATATTGTTTTTGGTAATCTCGAAGGACCATTCTGTATAGGGGGGTATACAAATAAAAATATAGAAAGTGGAAAAACATATGCATTTAGAACTCCTCCGGTATATGCGAGCAATCTTGCTAAAGCAGGTTTTAATTGTCTTAGTCTTGCAAATAATCATATCATGGATTTCGGAATAAGGGGAATAATGACAACATTAAACACACTTGACAGTCTCAAAATCCAACATTCTGGACAAAGAGGTGATATTGCAAGATTTAATATAAATGGATTAAAAGTAGGTTTGATTGCATTTTCAACATATAATAGTACTTATAATATATTAGAGGAAAGTGAAGCTTATTCAACTATTCGTTCGTTAAGTGATAGCTTCGATATTCTCATTGTTTCCATGCATGCGGGAGTAGAAGGGATAAAAGCACTTCATACAAAAAACAAATTTGAATATTTTTATGGAGAAGCAAGGGGTAATGTTATAAGATTTTCTCACAAAGCAATTGAAAATGGAGCAGATCTTATATTAGGACATGGACCGCATATTCCAAGAGCAATGGAAATTTACAAAGATAGACTTATTGCATACAGCTTGGGTAATTTTTGCCCTTACGGTAGATTTAGTCTCAGAGGAGCAACAAGTAAAAGTTTTATATTAAAAGTAAAATTAAATAGTAATGGTTCATTTAATTCAGGAAATATCGTTCCAATAGATATAAAAAAGCCTGGAATTCCCTATATTGATACTACAATATATATCATAAAACTTATTCAAGAATTATCAAAGGAAGATTTCAATGGAAATCAGCTGAGAATTGATAATGATGGAAATATCTTTCAAAATAAATCAGGAATATGAGAGTATTGTCAATATTCTATCATAGAATAACCCATTTTTAAATTAGATAAACTAAAATTACGCTAACTATTTTATTAGACTAATTTATTTTCATGCCATGTTATTACTCATTGATTTTTATATTGTTATATTGTAATATGATTTCATATGATATTGTATAAATAAAGGATATTTATGAAATTAAATAAGATCCCTTTCTTTCTAATAGCTATAATAGTATATATACTTATATTGAATGGCCTTTTCAATTTTAATACATCTCCTACAACTCTTATATTCTCCATTATTATAATATTTTCAACTATTGCTTATCCTTTATATTTATATTTAAGTGGAAAAAATGATAGTATCAAACTTTACCTTTCTCTTGTTCTTTCCGAAGTTTTGCTAATAGCCATGCAAATTACAGGAAGTATTCATTCTCCTTTTATAGGATTTCTATACCTTTTTATATTCCTATTAGGGGCAAATACAGAATTATATACATTGTTGTCATCAATAATTATTATTAATTTTGTATTAATCCTAAATTCAAAAGGAGATTACTCTATGTCTGCTGCAACAATTATAATAAGTTTTGTAATAGGCTATATCAGTCATAAGAAGGAATATATAATCGATACAATGAAAACTCAACTGAATTCAATAGAAACCCATCATTTTATCTCCCCTGAAAGTACAGACCTGGAGGAAAAAGCAAATACGATTTTTAGTGGGGGAAATGATCAATATTCATACTATAGAGAAAAAACAATAGATTCATTAACAGATCTAATATTTAAAATATTCAATCCTTTTACTTCGGCAATTTTTCTATATAGTGAAAGAAATGAATCATTAAGCCTAATTTCCTGCAAATCCAGATCTAAAAATATCAATCGAAACATATTGATTACACGGGAAGCAAACTTAATATACTGGGTTTGCAAATATAAAAGAGACATATTGAATAATGAATTTACTCTCCCATCATCTTCTCTCGAATATTACAGCAAGGATGAACCGATCAGGTCATTTACAGCAATGCAAATTATGTTTGAAAACAAGGTCATAGGTGTATTGGTAGTTGATTCATTAGAAGAAAATGCTTTTAGATGGGAAGATAAAGAAAAACTTAAATTGATTGCAATACAAATAGCGACATGCATTCATTTAATAAATGACATACAAGTAAAAAATAGAGATTCCGTTCGATTTTCAATTTTTAAAGATATTTCGACATTACTTCTTAAACATTTAAATGTAAATGAAATATTTGATCTCTACAATGAAACATTAAAAAAGATGCTTCCCTTTGATTCTCTTGTTTTAATTAAACTCGAAAATGATAAAGGAGTATTTATTAAGATTTTTGGAGATGAATATTTTAATGAAAGTGAAATATTCGAATATAAAAATGCTTTAATAGGCGTTGCCAATAAAAGTAAAATACCAATAATAAGAAATTTGCGAGAAAGTGAGTTTAAAAGAATTCCCATACTTTTTCCCGGAGAGCATATTAAAGGGGGGATGGAATCATTTATACTATACCCCTTATTTGCAGAAGGGAATAATAACAGTACAATAAAAATTGTAGCATTTTTTATTAATAAGTCTGCTAAATTCAGATATAATGAAAAAATGATAAATGATATTATTGCTCCTATTTCAAATACATTTACAACAACAATAGAAAGGGCAATTCTTTATAATAAGGTAAAAAGTATGGCTATTATGGATGGTTTAACAAAATTGTATAATCATCGATATTTTCAAAGCAATTTAAAGGAAATCGTTAAAAATGCAAGTAATAAAAAGAAACCAATCGCACTAATAATGATTGATATTGATTGTTTCAAAGCTTTCAATGATAAGTTCGGTCATCAAACCGGGGATAGAGTTTTAAAACATATTGCAGATATTATCTGGCATGTAATCCCTGATAATGCCATTCCCGCAAGATATGGTGGAGAAGAGTTTGCTATAATAATACCTGACAAATCCGAAGAGGATGTTATTCATATTGCCGAACGATTGAGAGCAACAATAGAAAACACATCTATTACATTAGATAATTTTCTCTTGAAAACAACAATTAGTGTTGGTATAGCATTGTTTACTGATCAATATTTCACGCCGGATATATTAATAAGAAGAGCAGATACGGCACTTTATAAGTCAAAGGAAGATGGCAAGAATAGGATTACCTTATTCTGATTTTTTTCTGAGAGCCCTGTTTGGAATATTTAATTCACTTCTATATTTGGCAATAGTTCTGCGTACAATTTTTAGCCCTTGTTTATTTAAAATCCCTGTTATTTTTTCATCTGAAAAAGGATCCTTTTTATCTTCACTATTTATAATTTTCTCAATCTTATTCTTTACATCCTTTACGGTTAGAGTATCAATATCACTAACAACTCTGTTTATAAAGAAGAATTTTGAAGGAAATATCCCCTGAGGTGTATCATAATATTTATTTGCAAGTGCTCTCGTTATCGTAGAATTGCTTAAACTTAATGTCTCTGCAATATCCTTCATATATAACGGTTTCAAACAACCTATACCTTTTTCAAAGAATTCATATTGTCTATTTAAAATTTCTTTAGCAATTCTTTCGATTGTTTCTCGTCTCTTATATAAATTATTAATAAAACTCTTTGCTGCATAAAAGTATTTCCGAAGGTTTTTCCTTTCTTCCTCCGTTAAATCCTTACTTCTTCCCTTAATTAGGGAGAGATAATAACTATTTATTCTTATAGCTGGAATTTCATCCTCATTTAGAATGACAATATATTTATTATCTACTTTACGGATAATAACATCAGGTATGATATATCCTATATCCTGTTTTCTATTATAAAGTGGAATTGTCTTCAAAGATCTCAAAACGATCAATATATCTTTTATTTCACCAACGGTTATACCAGTCTTTCTTGATATTTTTTCAAATGCTTCAGCTTTTAATTCTTTACCAAATATTGTCAACATTTTCATATATTTATCATTTTCATATCCCATTTTTTCTAACTGAAATGTAATAAATTCCAGCATATCGTTACAGCCGACACCATATGGATCTGTGTTTTTCATTTTTTTTATCGCATTTTTAATATTCGTAATTTTATAAGGATATTTATCCGCTATTTCCCTTGGGCTCATACGAAGGAAACCATTTTCATCAAGCAAGCTTAATAGTAAATTACCTAATTTGTCTTTTGTACTATCTAATTTACTTAGAAATTCAATTTTAAAATTTTCAAGAGGATCTTTCTTTCCAGCATATATATCAGGTGTTTCCTTTTCTTGTCCCAATCGTTTTGGGACATAAGATCTGAAACCTTTATCCGTCTCTTGTAACCATTCAAATTCCTTTAAATAGTATTCAAGTTTATCATCCTTTTCAATTTCCAGTTCTTGTTCAGTCCTTAATGTCTCTTCTACTTCTATTTTTTCAAGTAAGGGGTTTTGCTCTATCTCATCTTCAATAAAATCATCAATATCTATTCTATTGGCTTGTAATAGTTTCATTAACTGTACGATTTGCCCGGATACAATCTGCTCAAGCCTGTGTTCTAATCTCAATTTCACAGCCTAAAACTCTCTCCTAAATACTTTCTTTTTACTTCATTGTCATTAACAAGCATTTCCGTTTCGCCATCAATCAATATCTTTCCATCATACATAATATAGGAACGTACGGTTATTTCAAGTGTTTCTCTAACATTATGGTCTGTTATCAAAACTCCTACATTTTCATCTTTTAATGCTAAAATAATTTTCTGCAACTCATTTTTTATTATGGGATCTATCCCTGTAAATGGTTCGTCCAACAGTAAAAATTTTGGTTGTGTGGACATTATTCTTGCGATTTCCACTCTTCTCCTCTCTCCTCCCGAGAGATACGCTCCTCTTGTATCTTTGATATGCTTAATAGAATATCTCTCTAACAATTCGTCAGTTTTAGATATACAGATATCTTTAGAAAACCCTTTCATTTCAAGTACAGAGTATATATTTTCCCATGTTTTTAATCCTCTGAATATAGAGGATTCCTGTTGAAGGTAACCAATCCCTAGCTGAGCTCTCTTATACATTGGCAATTTTGTAATAACATTTTCATTTAATACTATTTTCCCCCGATTAGCTCTAATCATTCCTACTATCATATAAAATGTAGTGGTTTTTCCTGCACCGTTGGGACCAAGTAATCCTACGATCTCGCCACTGTTAACATTAATTGAAACACTGTCAACGACCTTACGCTTACCATAAATTTTTTCCAAATCAACAGCAAATAAACTATTCTTCATTCTTAAAATATCTCCCTTTAACATTACCATATGCATGCATAATATTTATGGAATCACTTTCTGATTTTATCAAAATACTATCTGCATGAATATTCAGAGAATCACTTCTATTATATACTATTCCGGCATTATTGTAAAACAGAGCAGATTGTATACTCTCATCTCTTGATATAATAGCCGTATCTCCTTTAATTAAAACATCTTTACTCCGATAGACAGGATTTCCTGAAATGATTCCATTTTCTTTTCTTATATTAAAATTACAAAAATCCCCATTCAATATACTATTATTCATTTCCATATTAAAATTATTAACGAATAGAACGATACTATCATTTGCAAATTTTATCGTATCGGATTTAACTATAATAGTATCACTATCCCTATAAATAGATAAAAAAGGAGAATTGTAAAATTTCGCAAAATGTGTGTTGTTATTAAAGTATCCCCTATTCGCATTTATCTGAAATGTGTCCCCTGCTGTCCTATAAATAATATTATTTTCCATACTCAATGATGAGTCGGAAAGATCAAATAAGAAATATTCCCCCTTAAGTATATTATTTTCGATATAAAATATATTATTTCCAAAAAATTCTGCAACTGACCTATTTTGATGAAATATTAGCGTATCAGTATAATATCTGTTATTTTTATCCACCCCCTTAACACTATCAATTAAAACGAATAAAGAATCACCTAATAACATTGCATTTTCCGATGTGAAAAAAACATTGTTCATTAAAAATTTAATATTATCATAAAAAATTGTTTTTTGTAAATTGCCTTTAATTATTATTTTCATTGAATCCGATTTTATACTATAATCGAATCCGTATATTTTTACATTCATCAATAAAAATACGACTAATAACAGCAGTTTATAATTTTTTCTTACCTTCAACATGCTTTATCACTATTTCATCTAAATCATTATTTGATTGAAGATCACTACCTAATAAAATAAAATTACTTCTAATCAATTCAATTTTACCCGGAGCATGTAGTTTTTTATCTTCATTATCCCAAAATAAACTATCAGTTAAAAGCTTTACGGAATCCTTTGTTAAAACATGTACATTTTCAAATGCATAAAGATTACCCTTATTTGGGAAGAACAGACCGCTATCTGCAACAAGATTGGATTTAAAACTATCGTTTTCAAAAAAAGTCAACTTAAAGTTGAAAAGTATAATAAGAGTATCCTGTCCCTTTTGTAAAGCTTTCTCTGCTACAAGAGACCATTCCTTATGTCCTGCTTTTGTTGTCGTGATTTGAAATTCCGACAGATACTCTGAATTTGTATCTGTGGGACTATTTTTATTATCGTTGCATGAAACAACAATAAAAATAGAACTCAGCAAAAATAGTATGTACAATCTTCTCATATAATATATTTAACACTACAAATAGAACAGTGTCAAGATTATGGATAGATCCTTTCCAGGGTTCTTGGAAAAGCGGATGTCTCTCTTATATGATGAAGTTTACATATCCATCTTACGGTTCTTTCAATACCTAAACCAAAACCGGAATGAGGTATGCTTCCGTATTTCCTTAAATCAAGATACCATTTGAATGCATCGAGTGGAAGATTGGATTCTTCTATTCTATTTACAAGTGTATTATAATTTTCCTCTCTCTGTCCTCCACCCACTATTTCACCATATCCTTCGGGAGCGAGAAGATCAAAGCCAAGAACTAATTTTTCATTATCAGGATCTCTTTTCATATAAAAAGCCTTTACTTCAACCGGATATTTATATATAAATACAGGTTTATCGAAATGCAAAGCAATTATTTCTTCATGAGGTGCTCCGAAATCCTCTCCCCATTTAAAATCAACACCTTTTGATTTAATAATATCAACAGCTTCAGTATAAGTAATCCTACTAAATGGTTTTGTGCATTTTTTTAATATAGAGATTTCTCTGCCGACATTTTCCAAATCCTTTTCCCTATATTTTATGACACTTTCTATTATATAAACAAGCATATCTTCAGCAACATTCATAGCATCATTAACATCGGCATATGCCATTTCCGGTTCAACCTGCCAAAATTCGGTTACATGTCTTCTCGTTTTCGATTTCTCCGCTCTGAATGAAGGACCAAAACAATATACATTTCCTAACGCCATAACCGCAGCTTCATTATATAGTTGTCCGCTCTGACTCAGAAATGCATCATCTCCAAAATAATCCACCTTAAAAAGTGTAGTTGTACCTTCACATGCTGCCGGAGTAAATATAGGAGCATCGACTAATGTAAATCCTCTTTTATTTAAAAAATCCCTTGAAGCATTGATTACTTCACTTCTAATTCGTAAAATAGCTGTCTGCTTCTTAGATCTAATCCATAAATGCCTATTAGCCATAAGAAAAGAAACGCCATGCTCTTTCTTTGAAATAGGATATTCATTTGCTTTCCCAATAATTTCAATGTAATTAATGGACATTTCATATCCACCCGGCGCCCGTTTGTCTTCATGTATACTACCTTTTGCTATAACCGAAGTTTCAATATTTAATTCATCGAATAAATCGAAATATTTATCACTAATGTTATTTTTCAACATAACCCCTTGTAGATATCCGGTACCATCTCTGAAAATTACAAATTTAACTTTACCACTGGATCTCTTATTATACAACCATCCTCTAATTTCAATTTCCTTCCCATCATACATTGAAATATCCTTGATCCATATTCTTTTCATAAAAAATCTCCTTTTATATAGGGAGCAGACCATAAGCCGAATTCTGTATTTGGCAATCATTTATCTGGGACTTTCTTTACAGAAAGTCTCAAGCGACCTACCCAAGGGTAAATATGAAGCGAGCAACTTCTCCCCTTCTATTTGGTCTTGCATTCTCCGGGGTTTACAAAGCAGAATAGTCTCCTATTCTCTGGTAAGCTTTTACCTCACCATTTCACCATTACCGTTAACAGCGGCTGTGTATTTTCTGTTGCACTTTCCATAGGATTGCTCCTCCTGGGTGTTACCCAGCGAAGTGCTCTGCAATGTTCGGACTTTCCTCATCTGCATATAAATGCAAACGCGATTACCTGGTCTACTCCTTTAAATCAATTGCAATATTTGCTAATTTATCAGCCTCTTTATTCAATTCTCTCGGAATGTGATAAAAGCTGTATCTTTTAAAAGAACTTAATAATTTCTCTATTCTGAATTTATAAAATATTAACGATCTGTTTTTAACCTTATATATACCATTCATTTGCTTAACTACTAATTCACTATCTAAATAGAACTCCATGTGCAAATTCTCCCTCTCCTTAAAGGTTTTCAATATTTCCTTAATTGCGATTTCCAGTGCAGCATATTCTGCCTGGTTATTAGTGGCTTTCCCAATATATTTATATTTTGAGAATATTAAATTATCTTTAAAATCTTTAACAATTACTCCTGCTCCGGCTTCACCCGGATTACCTCTTGATGCTCCATCCGTATATATCTTTATTTTCATTTCCCATCAATATGCCCTTTCCAATACAATATTCTACCACATATTTCACAATAATGAATTTCTTCATTCAATTTTACATCACTATATAGCTGATAAGGAAGTTTGACAAAGCAACCTCCACAAATAGGTTTTTCTATCATAACCATACCAATGCCGTCCCTATTTAATCTTATTCTTTCGTACTTCTTTATCAAAGTAGTATCTTCTATATGAACGGCTATTCTCTTTTTTTTATCGTCAAGGATTTCAATTTCCTTGGTAAGTTCCTTTTTCTTCTTATTATATAATTTTATATCTTCTTCCGTGCTTTTTATAACATCACCAAGTGAATCTTCAAGATTAGATAAATTCAATTTACCTTTTTTAATAGAATCATCAAGTTCCTGCAACCGATCTTCATACATTGCTTTATCTTTCTCCAAATGTGTTTTTTCATTTAATAAAGCTTCCCCTTCTCTTCCGCTTGTAACAGATTTCCCCTTATTTAAGTTTTTTTTAAGTCCTGTAATAATATTTTCCAACCTTTTTGAACTTTCCTTTTTCTTAGCATTCAGTTCCGAGATATTGTTCTTTTCCCTTTCTATGCTACTTTTATGTTTTTCAAGGTCAAGCGTAAGTTGTTTGATTCTCTTGGGAACACTCTCAAGGTTTTCTTTAAGTCCATCTATCTCAATATCTAATTTTTGAATTTCATACAGATATTTTAAATCGCTTTCTAGCATTTTATCCTCCTATTGATAAAATATTTTGTGGGCGATAGAGGATTTGAACCTCTGACCTCCGGTATGTGAGACCGACACTCTAACCACCTGAGCTAATCGCCCTAAGATTTCATATTATATATAATTAGCTTGATTAGTCAAGTAGCTATATTGTCCGAGGGCAGATAAATATGGATATATATCTATACCAATCGTTTTTTTTAATATTTTAGTCATAAGATTTACGAATCGTTTCAGTTGATTTGGTAAATTTAATAAGTTCCTTCCACTCGGTAGAGTTCCATGTACCTAATTTTTTATGAGTAACATAATATTTTTGGGGTATCGGATGAGTTCCTATTACCACTTTTATTCCATATTTTTTTTCAATATAATTCTTAAATTCTATTATAAATGGGCATGGTGGATATCCAACAATAAAACCTGTTGCGAAATGAATTGCTTCTGCTCCATTTTTTATCATTTCCTCCGGAGCATACTCGATATTTTCACCGGGACATCCACCGCATGTTGTATACCCAACTAATTCGAGTTTAACATCATTCTTATAAATATTAAAGGCTCCTTCATGATTTTGCATTGCTTTAAAGCATTTACCACCAGCACAATTGCGATAACGATTACAAATTATTATTCCGATTTTCATATCTTAATCTCCTAATTTTACATAACTCAGTATTGCTGAAATACATAATACAAACGATAATCCAATCCGTTATGAATAAATTACCATTATAAATCATTTCTTGAAATTCATTATAAGTGTATGTTTCTCTCAATAGTTCTCCATTAATAGTAGCTCCGTATTTCGGACTCCAAAGCATTGGGTAAACAATCTTCGTGTTACTACTATTGGAAATTATTATCTCCTTTAACCGATAAAGTGTTAAAAATTCCATGCTAAACATTGATGAATCCGACATATTGACAGGACAGGACTTGACTGCGATACTATATAATCCCAATTTTTACTGTTTATCATATCCTCCACTATTTGTGTTCTGATTAAGTATTCAAGAGATGCTCCGAGCGCTGAACAATTGTCAACATATATATTATCGCTTGCTTTTCTATAAAACATCTTGAACATCAATGGCATATCGTTGCATATTGTATGGCTGTTGCCAATAAAAAGAATATCCACTTTACTATTATCAAAGAATGAACAACCTGAAAATATTATGATACAGAATAAAAATAACATTGCTATATGCCGTTTATTAAACATACTCTCATCTAAATAGTGCCTTGAATTATTTATAATCATTTAACAATAGTTCCTCAATCCTTAATGTTATGTGATATTTTTCATAAGATTTACAAGCATTTTAGCGTTGATAACAGCTTGACCTGCATGACAATTATTAAAAAAAGCATATATTTTGGATACATTTCCAAATAGATTTTTAATGTCCTTTGTAAAATCCTTTAATTCATCATTATTGTATAGATAATCATACCTGTCTATATTCTTATTATACCAATTTCTATTTCTACCGTGAAACCTTAAATATGCAATATCGTTTGTTTTTACTATTTTATACTCTGGTAATTTATCAAGTTTTGGCAAATCAACCGTACAAATATTAATTTTATTATTTTTTAACTCGGCAATATATTGATCTCTTTCCCAATATTTGTTTCTAAACTCTACAAACATAGGCAAATCACCATTTATATCCTTAATTTTCCTTATATAATCAATAGTTTCTCTCTTTGGAAAAAAGAAAGGAGGAAATTGATAAAGTATGCCACCCAACTTACCACTTCTCTCCATTGTAGTAATACTTGCCCTAAAATTTTTAGCGATATTAAAATCAGGTTTAAACTCCCATGTCCCTCTTTCAATTACATCATGAGTAATACCTTTGTATGCTTTTACAATAAAATTAAAATCATCCTTACATCTTCTTACAAATGAATCGTAAACCTTTCCTGAAATAATTTTATAATAGCTTACATTTAATTCAACGGTATTGAATTTAAAATTATTAATGTAATAGTCAAAAACATCCTCTTTTCTAATTTCATCAGGATATACTTTCCCAATCCAATCCTTAAAATAGAAACCACTTGTACCAATTTTAATATCCACTATAGAAATTTAGCATATAATATAGTATTAATCAATAGATATTAAAACAAAATAACGGAATGGATTTAATTCGTTCTACTACGATGCAATTTGATACCTTCACATAAACTTTTATATATTATATAATATCACATGGACATAAATAGATTTAATAATTATCTTTTTAGTATCGATAAAGCATTAAGAATAATGTCGGATGAAGAATTTCTTATCTTCAATAAGAAACTATATAATTTAATTCAGTTTTCCAAAGAGAAGAAGAGAAAAGAATTGGATGGAATATTTGATATTGCTTTAAAAATGAAAGATCTTGGAGCAACCCTTGAAGCTGCGGAAATATTATATAACGACTATCTTTATTTTCTTAAGAAAAACAATCAAACAAAGGCATATAAAAGGGCTTGCTATGTAGTATCTTACGGAGTATTGCGTGCAGGAAGTCCGTTTTTTATTGACTTCATGTACAGAATGATTAAGGAGGTAGAAATACACTGTAAATACAGGTCTTTTCTTGTAATCTTTCTAAATACAGAAGGCATATACAACCATATACATTTTAAATATAAAAAGGCAAGAATTGCATACAATAAATCATTGGAAATTATTAAAGATATATCATCCGAACAATTTTATAGGGATACAGGATATAAAAAAATATTATATATTAGTTTAATAAAAAATAATATCAGTGATATTAATCTGCAAATATTATACAGAAATGGATATGATAAGAATCTGGTAAATGAAATTCATAGTAATATTCAGGATGTACCTAAGGAGGATGAATATTTTTATATTATTACACATCTAACTCTTGCAGAATTATTAGCTTTTACGAAGCAAAAGCATAAAGCTGATAAAATATTTACAGATTTGAATAGAATAAAAAAACCTGTTCATAGGAAGTGGATAGAAAGCGTTAAGAAACGAATAGTTGCCAACTCATACTATCTTAATGAACAATATGAGAAAGCTCTTGATTATGCAATGGAAAATTTTTCAATCTCTGTAAAGACAAATTTAATTATTGAGGAAAAAATATCTCTTAATTTTTACTTCAATTTGTTTTTAAAAATAATGAATCAAAAATCATTATTTTCATATAGGAATCAAAAGATATTTACTGAAAATATTTTGAGAGTTCTAACCAACAAAGACTGGTATACAGGAAGAGACCATTCAAGAGAGGTTCAGAAGCTTTCAATAAAGATGGGAGAATATATGAATCTGCCTTCGAGCAAGATGTCAATTCTTTCCCTTGGTAGCTTATTTCATGATATAGGAAAATTAAACATCGGATGGTTCACACTTAATAAGGTTTTTCCTTTATCAGAACTGGATTGGGAATTAATAAGGACACACTGTGCAGAAGGAGAAAAATTGATAAATAGATTAGGTTTGGATTCATGTTCTTATATCGTTAGAAATCACCATGAGCGACTGGATGGTTCCGGATATCCAAATGGTATAATAAATATGGATAGATTGACTCAAATTACTGCACTTGCTGACATTTTCGAGGCTTCAACAACACCTAATAGAAAATATAGAAGAACAAAAAGCAAAGAAACAGCTGTAAAGGAGATAAAATCCTTCAGTAATGTATTAATATGTAAGGAGGTTATAGATGCATTTTTGCATGTAATTGAAATTTAATATTGAGGATTGAATTGACTAACTATTCAATATCCCCTTTCTCAGATATGGAAATTTAACCGTAACGGTTGTTCCAATGTTTTCTTTACTTTCGATACTAATATCTCCGTTAAGATCCTTAACAAATTCCTTAGTATTATATAATCCGATTCCCACCCCTCCATGTTTCCTTCTCGTACTCCCGTCAATCTGAACGAATTTATCAAATATAATTTCCCTCTTAGCTTCCGGGATTCCTATACCGGTATCCATTACCGTAATAATAACAAGCCTTTTTCCAATCGCTTCATTTATGGTAATTGCAATTTTACCTTTCTCTGTAAATTTTACTGCATTGCCTAATAAATTGTTTATAATACTATTAAATTTATCCTTATCTGCTAAAATGATATAATCGGAAGCCGAGTAATTAACCACAAAATCCAGTTCTTTCTGTTTTGCTAATTTACTATATCTCTCTTCTGTACTTTTAATTGTTTCAATTAAACTAATTTCATTCCATTTCTCTCTATACTTATCCTGTATCAATAACAATGTCGAGATTAGCTCACTTAATTTGCTTGCATTTTTTCCTATTTTATTTACCGCTATCTTCTGCTTTTCATTTAATTCCCCTATCGTTTCATTTGTAAGACAGTCAATAAATCCGAGGATTGTTGTTAATGGCGTTTTTAATTCATGTGATATATTTTCCAAAAACTCATCTTTTATAATATTATTTTCCTTTAATTTATCAATTGTTATATTAAGTTGATCAACATATTCTTTTATACTAATTCGCATTTTCTCCATTGTTTTTGATATATGAGAAAATTCATCAGAACCTTCAAGGAGTATTGAACTGTTGAAATCACCATTTTCAATTTTTGTCGCATTCCTTTCAAGAATTTCAAGCTTTTTTGTGCTTGTCTTGGAAAAAATGTATCCAGTAACAATCGCAATTAGAAATAAAACAATCTCAAAAAATGCAAAATAGAAAACAAAGTGTCTTGTATTTGCTATAATATTTTTCAAGGAATAGATAAAAGCGACTGAATAAAAATGCCTTTGCCATTCATCTATATATGGAACTAAAACGATATAATTATCTTTATATTGCATAAAAGAAATATCAAATGACATTAAACTTTTATCCGAAGATTTGTTTAATATTTCCTTGATATCTATATTTTTTTTATTATATTCATATATCAACTCCCCGTCGGTCTTATATATAAATATACTTGTAAGGTTTTTATTCTTTGTTATAATATCATATATTGTTCTTCTTAAATAAATTTCTCCGATATGCTCACTTTCCAGATGGCTATTTATAATACTTTCCGTATTGATTGCAGAAAAAGCAATATAACTTTTCTTTGAATTATTTTCATTGCTATTTTTTATACTATTGAATGTTAATATACCGAATATTAGGAATATTATCATAAATGAAATTGACAAATTGATCAACAGTTTAATTCTAAATGTCATTTGAAAATAATCTCTCTTATACTTATTTTGCTATCTGCTCGCGGATAGAAATTTACTTTATCAGAAATAAAATAAAAATCCTTTTCAAAGACGATAGGAATAATTGGCATATCATCTAAAATAATATCTTGTATCCTCCACTCCATACTATTTCTTATTTTTTTATCCATAATATTATCAAGTTCATCCGAAAGACTATCAACCTCTCTGTTTCCATATCCTGACCTGTTATGAAATCCTTTGTTTGTCTTTCTATGCGAATAGAACATATCATTAATAATGTCAGAACCATCATCAAGAGCGGGAGCACTTGCTATTAAAAAAATATCAAAATCAAATAAATCAAGCATTTTAAAAAGTTTTTTTGCAGAAAAAGTATCAGCTATTATTTCAACACCTATAAGAGCTAATTGCTCTTTTATGAAATTAATCATGTCAATTCTTCTTGGAGAAGCTAATAATTTGCACTTAAAAGGGGTTTTTATGCCCGATTTTTTCATATAATATTTTGCAGAATCGGAATTGTATAAATTCTCTTTTCTTTTAGGATTAAAACCGAATAACAGAGGAGAAATAAACTGATTGGCAGGTACTGCAAGTCCTTGATATATATCTTCAACCATTTTCCCCCTGTCTATGGAAAATGATATTGCCTTTCTGAAATATCTATTATTAAACGGATATTTTCTTAAATTAAAACCGATATATCTAAGCGTGCTTTCAGTACCTTCCAATTTTTTAGATTTATTTTCATTAATTTTATTTAACATTGGGTAATTGCATTCTGCAATGAGATCAATTTTCCTGTTTACATAATCATCAACAACATTTTTAGGATTATTATAAAATTTAAAAATTATTTGATATACATCGACTTTTCCTCTCCAGAATCTATTAAAGGGTTTCGCAATTATTGCATCGTTCTTGATTTTCTCGACAATAAGAGAACCCGTTCCATTAAAGGAAAAATTCTTTTTACTTGAACTATTTATAATATAAATATTTGTAAATTTCCCTAATAGTGTTGGATCAGCTCCATCAGTTATTAGTTTAATTTCGTAATCATTTAATATTTCAATCTTCTTTATAGTATTCAAATAAATATTTTTTTCATAATCTCTATTGCTTTTTACATTTTCAATTGTAAATTTTACATCATAAGCATTGAATATTTTACCATCATGAAAATAAACGCCTTTTCTTAAATAAAAAACCCATGTTGTATCATCAATATTAGCCCATGATGTCGCTAAAGACGGGACAATTCTCATATACGGGTCATATTCTACAAGTGAACAGTAAAAATTCGATAATATACTTGTAATTTTCACCTGATCAACTTTATTGGGAATAAATGTATCCGGAAAATCAAAAAAAGCAAAATAATATTTTCTACTACTATTGAAATCACTACAAGAAACTGTGATTAGAATTAAGACTAAAATAATTTTAATTATTTTAAAGGTTTTCATTTCAGTTAATTTTAACAAATATATTTTTATATTTCAAGTGTAAACAGAGGAAAGTAGGAGAAAGAGAGAACAACCACGAATTCCCTCCCTTTACTTCCTCGCCCTTGAAAACTGGTTAGTATGTCCATACCTATCTACTTTTTCTTGCACTAAATATATTGACTTTTATGACTATATAAAGTATTATTATAAAAGAATAGTATAAAATCAACGGTTTAATGGATGTACAAGAATATATCAGGGATAAGAAAATGGAATTGCTATTAACAATTAAATAATGGAGGAAAAAATGAAGAAAGGATTTTTTGTTTTAACTGTTGTGGTTGTTTTTAGTTTTGCAGTAGCAAATATCACAGCCCAGACAAACCCAAGATTCACAGAATTCCCTATTGCTGTGGGACCAGACACTACATTTAGTGGGAGCGCGGTCTATGGCGGGGAAAACGGCATAGTAGCAATAATAGGCGATACGCTTAGTCAATACAATATTACTGCTCAGTTGGTCTCTCCCCCAAACAACCTGATTGGGAACAGAATCTCTGTTGGCAGGCAGGGAACTTTCCCAGGATCAGCAGTCGCATTTGATGAAACAAACTATTTTCTGATTTGGAGAGAGTCCAATGGTGATATTAACGGGCAATTCATCAGTACCTCGGGCAACTTAGTGGGAACATATTTTACCATTGGTACAAACGCATCGGAACTATCTCCTCTGTGTTTTGCTGATAGCACTTACCTGGCACTTTTTGTTAAGAATGACACCTGTCTTTACGGGCAAAGGGTGAGCAAGAGTGGAGATCTTTTAGGTGGTCAAATACAGATCAGCAATAATTATGCTCGTAGTGTTTCACTCGCGTATGATGGCACGAACTACCTGGTGGCATGGGTTGAAGTGATTCATGATAGTGACAAAGATGTTTATGGGCAGTTTGTCAGCAAGACCGGTTCACTGGTTGGCATTAACTTTTTGATCGATGGGGGACCATATTACAGCGATAATCCGACATCTCTTGCCTTTGACGGTACCAGATATTTGCTGGGGCAACACGAATCTACAGGTTCAGCCACCATGCTACTCGGACGGTTCATTACCACTTCTGGATTGATCGAAGAAACGATACTCATCTGTGATTCCACAAAGTTCCCTCACTTTCCCAGTGTTGCTTTTGACGGCAATAATTACCTGATAACCTGGACACAAGTTTATGATAAGTCGCTTATGGCAAGGTTCTGGACTCCGTCGGGTGTCCCGATAGGTGAACCATTTGCTATATCTGATTCATCAAACGGAAAACTACCTTTTGGGGGATGTGGATTCGGTGGTGGATGGTTCTTAGTTGTCACTTCTAAAGTAGATTCTAATTTTACTGATGGGGATGTCTATGGGGCATTTTTACCACCTATGGGCATAGAAGAAAAACCAGATGCTAAATTGGATATAAAAGACCCCATATTATTACAAAATACACCCAACCCATTTAAATCTGCTACTTCTATTAAATATGTTCTTCCGAAAAATGGGTTTGTACATCTTGCCATATATGATATCTCAGGTCAACTTGTACGGACACTGGTAAAGGGAAAGAAATATCTCGGGACCTATGCCGTTAGTTGGAATGGAATAAACGAGCAAGGGAATAGCGTCAGAAGTGGAATCTATTTCTACTGTTTAGATGTAGATAATATTAAAAGTACAAGGAAAATGTTATTAGTGAAGTAATTAATAGAGAAAATCAGGGACATGCACCGTTTCCATATTATTTATTGACCGTAGAGACGCAATATCTTGCGTCTCTACACAGAATCTCAATTTAGATTGTTTTACCTCGTTCGCAATGGAAAAAATATATATTGGCAATTTTCTTATTTTATTAAGATTACACCTTTTTATTTCATTTAGAATATTTCCTAAATATTATAAAAAGTATTGAAATTTTATTGTCTTTGTTATACAATAATCTTGTAATGTTAAATGGTGGATAGCCTTAACAAGTAAAAAGGAGTTAAACCTATTAAGGAAAGTGGTAATATTACTATTTCTTCGCTATCTTACGGGAATAAATTAAATATTAAGAAACTTTTATAATAGGGATTACTATGGATAATAAAAAATTGAAACAATCGATCTTCGAAATACTAAAACAAGATGACAGGCTTTTTGCTCCCAAAGCACTTGATAATTGGAAAAGATATACAAAAGATGAAGAAATTCACATATTAGGGGGTGTTGGTAATGCAAGAGGGGAATCTTCACCCCGCCAAATCCTTTGGATTTGCCACCCCTCAAGAGGGGAATCTTTAAAAGAGATGCTGGTGAAACTAACAGTGTGGAAATTCCCCTCTTGAGGGGT
>Ga0209121_10000726_pt1 | contig 35056 bp, 26 predicted proteins | sample Cruoilmetagenom3_FD_187292 | JGI IMG/M metagenome (GOLD analysis project Ga0209121, IMG submission 187292) | Oil polluted marine microbial communities from Coal Oil Point, Santa Barbara, California, USA - Sample 3 (SPAdes) (version 2) | ecosystem: Environmental > Aquatic > Marine > Oil seeps ... | reverse complement strand
AAACAAGATGAGAAGATGAATCAAGGAGATGAGAGAAAGAGCAGTTATAGGGATGTATATCCGAACCATTCGCATATACCATGTTATTCGAAATTGAGCATACTGGAAATATTTATAACAAGAAAAACTATTAGTAGGGAAAGGTGATAAAAATGAACACAAGGATATTTCTATATGCTTTTGGAATATGGTTCATATTTGTTGTGGCAGGTATCCTGAATGGAGTGTTTAGAGAGTCATTTATCACACCTAGAGTAGGTGAACATGCGGGGCATGTTATCAGCACAATCATTTTGATTTGTGTTATCCTGATAGTGACATATTTATTTATCAATAATTTGAAGGTTAACTATACCATGACGGATCTGCTTTTGATTGGTGCTTTTTGGCTGATATTAACCATTTTATTTGAATTTGGCTTCGGTCACTATGTCATAGGCCATTCATGGAGTAGGTTATTTGCAGATTACAACATTCTCAAAGGGAGAGTATGGAGTCTTGTATTGCTAACTACGTTCATCGCTCCGTTTTTATTTGGTTCCATTTTGCGGAAATAGGTTAAAAAAGGACGCTGTTTGATATTGCGATAACTATTGAAATAATACAACTATGAGAATAGCAAAGTTACCTATGAATGTAAATATCATCAGGTAGCAGACAGGGGTGTAAATAGGATTGCGATAGAGAGAGATAGTGGTCATTGCGTGTTAATCTCCATTCCTCTGTGCCATTCGCGAGCACCCAGCGTTCCTTCAGCGGCAGCATCTAGCCTGTTCTCTGTTCGAACACCGCGCTGAGATCGAAGCTATTGCACTACAGTTCGCTTCACACCCACATCCACCCCCAATTAACTTGACTTTTGTCCTTCTTTTCTATATACATTAAAGTAATCGAGGTTAAAAGATTTAAAAAATCCTGACACTGCAAGGTCTATTAGCACCTGCCAGGTAAGATAAGATTTCTCTTGTGCTTAAGGGGGAAAGGTAAATGAGAAATAAAGAGAAGACAAAAGAACAACTTATCAATGAGGTAACATTATTAGAAAAACAGATTACCAAACTTAAAACCTCAGTAACCAAGAGAAAACATACGAAGAAAATCCAATCCGTGCTATTCAAGATTTCCGAAGCAACTAACTCGTCAAAGACTCTTAAGGAACTTTTGAGAATCGTACATCAACAACTCAAAACACTGGTTGAGGCTTCCAATTTTTATATTGCTCTATACGACGAAAAAACTGGTCTGTACTCATTCCCATACTGTGCTGACAAATACGATAAAGAGGGTTCCTTCCCCCCAGAGGAAATGCAAAAAAGTCTAACCGATTATGTGCGTAGAACCAGTAAGCCTCTTCTGGCAGATGAAAAAGTTCATCAGAAACTTATGGAACAGGGCAAGGTAGATATGGTCGGCGCCCCATCGAAAATCTGGCTGGGTGCTCCACTCAAATCCCAAAAAGGAGTCATCGGTGTAGTGGTCGTCCAGAGCTACTCAGATAAAAAGGTTTATTCTAATCATGACCTTAAACTGATGACCTTTATCTCAGGAAATATTGCTATGTCAATAGAGCGTAAAAAGGCAGAAGAGGAATTAAAAAAACACAGGGAACACCTAAAGGAATTCATAGAAGAACGCACCAGAGAGTTAAGCATAGCCAACGAAAAACTCCAACAGGAAATTATAGAGCGCAAGAGAACAGAGGAGACTCAAAGGTTACTGTCTCGAATTATCAATGTTGCCTATACAACCGATGACCTCAAAGAACTCTTTCAAACGATACAACAGGAGCTCTCTACCGTTTTGAATACAGAGAATTTTTTCGTCGCACTCTATAACAGGGAAAACGATACAATCGGCCTACCATACTTTGTGGATGAAATAGACGAATTCCAATCTTTTCCCGCTGGAAAAACACTCACAGCCCATGTCATAAGAAATAACAAATCGCTTCTTGTTACTCGTGACGATGTCAGGAGAATGGTTTTAGATGGTAAAGTTGATATTGTAGGAACACTTTCGAAGGTCTGGCTTGGGGTTCCTCTAAAAGCAAGAGGTGAGGCAATTGGCGCCCTCGTAGTTCAGAGCTATACAGATGAACAGACCTTCAGTGAAAAGGAACTGAGTATCCTGGAATTTGTGTCGAGTCATGTGGGGTTTTTTATCGAACGTAAGCGAGTACGGGAGAAACTGCAAGAAAGTGAAAAACACTACCGTAATCTGGTTGAAAACCTTCAGGAAGGGTTGTTGATTGCCGACCTTTATGAAAATATTACCTTTGCTAACCCCGCTTTTTGTAAGACTTTCGGGTATTCCCGAGAAGAAATTATTGGTATGAATCTAAGTGAATTGATCCCTCGTGAGGAATTTCAAAAAATGTTACGGGAGACGGACAAAAGGAAAAAAGGTATTTCCAGTCAGTATGATTCAATAATAAAATGCAAGAATGGTAAACTCAGAAAAATCATGCTTTCAGCTACTCCCTGGATGGATGAAAAGGATGGATTCCTTGGCTCTATAGGCTTAATCTTGGATGTAACCGAACAGGAAAGAGCAGAAGAAGAAAAAGAAAAACTACAGGTCCAGCTCTCTCAGGCACAGAAAATGGAAGCCATTGGAAGAATGGCAGGCGGGATAGCTCACGACTTCAATAATCTTCTGACAGCCATCATGGGATACAACGATTTACTACTGAGTAATCTAAGAGATAATGAACCATTGCGTAAGGACGCAATAGAGATAAAAAAAGCCACCAGACAAGCCGCATCTTTAACGCACCAACTCCTGGCTTTCAGCCGCACAGAACCAATCAAACCAAAAGTGCTGGATCTAAATACCCTGACCGCAAATATGGAGAAGATGCTCCACCGTCTTATTGGTGAGGACATTGAGCTATTCACCATTCTCAAACCCGATTTAGGACGCGTGAAAGCCGACCGTGGACAGATTGAGCAAGTCATTATGAACCTGGTCGTTAACGCCCGCGACGCCATGCCTGAAGGTGGCAGGATTACAATCAAAACCGAAAATATCACCCTTAATAAAGAGTCTCTCCCTGCTATTCCGGAAGCAAAAGCTGGCAAATTTGTTTGTCTCTCAGTGACAGATACAGGGGTAGGGATGGACGAAGATACGCTCAATCTGATATTTGAACCCTTTTTCACCACTAAGGGACCAAAGGAAGGTACTGGACTTGGTCTTTCCACTGCTTACGGCATTGTTAAAAAACACAAAGGTTGGATCAATGTTTACAGTGAGCCAGGCCGGGGTTCCACGTTTAAGGTCTATCTACCGGCTCTCGCACTGAAGCCAGAAGATGAAACTATAGAAGCAATTTCGTTACAGGAGTTGCAGGGTAGTGGTGAACGAATACTGCTGGTAGAAGATGAAAAAACAATACGCAAATTCACAACAAAGGCTCTTCGAAAGAATGGCTATGTCGTTTTTGAAGCAGGAGATGCAGAAGAAGCACTGGACGTCTTTAAGGGAGAGGAAGGAAGGTTAGACTTAATCTTCACTGATGTGGTTATGCCCGGTAAAACAGGCATCCAGTTAGTTGAGCAACTCCTTTCTCTTAAGCCCGGACTCCGAGTCCTACTGAGTAGTGGATACACAGATGAGAAATCGTTACTATCTATCATACGCGATAGAGATTTTCAATTCCTGCAGAAACCTTATCCCTTAGACGAATTACTTAAGAATGTTAAAAAGGCTATAGAGTCCGGCCAGATAAAAACATAAGTAGAAAATCTACTAATGCGCAGGGCCACCCGGTCTTTGCCTATTACACATAAACTTTCATGGACACCATAACATCATATGATAATAAAGGAAATAAAAAAATGAAAGCAAGTCCAATAAATACTATCAAAAGAGGGAAACAATAAAATAGGCGTGGGTTATAAAATCCCAAATGTTCGCGGCTGGTCCCCCAGAACCGAGCAAAATCCTGGTAATTAATCCAGAGTCCTTGACTTTATTACCCTCTTTTATATATACATTAAGTAATATTATAAGGTTCTGCAAAAAAAGATATCTGTCTGCGGCAGACAGGTTAATTCGTTTGAAAACGAAAAAATCATATGTACTGCAACGCTTTTTAATCGAAGGACGGAGGTAACTTATGGAGCTAAGCAAGGCTTTAAATAAAAACCGTATATGTATTCTAAAGGAAAACACAAAAGAAAAAGTTATATTAGAGCTCATCGAGCTAATTACCAGGTCAGGTGAGATAAAAGGCATTGCAGGATTAAAGGAGAGCATCTTCTATAGGGAGAAACTTATGAGCACAGGAATAGGTCTGGGGATAGCCGTTCCACATGTGCGGATTGAGGGCGTTTATCAACCTATCATGGCAATAGGCATAAGCCATGAGGGTATTCCCGATTATGTATCCATCGATGACCAAATTATAAAAATAGTTGTTATGATTGTGGCAGGGAAGAATCAGCATAGAGAATAGATAAAACTGCTGTCTCAAATTGTAACGAAGTTAAAAAATGATGTTTTCAGAGAAAACCTCATTAGAGCTAAGAACATTGATGGAATATACAGTGTCTTTGTAGATGGAAACAATGTTTGAACAGGTATCCTATATCTTCTCCAAATTATCGCTTTTTCATTTGAATATACTGCTCCTCTTAGGCCTGGTTCTATTTGGGGGAACCATAGGTGGACGCCTATTCCAAAAAATCCGAATCCCCCAGGTTGTAGGATATATCATCGTTGGCATCCTGCTCGGTCGAACTGGTGCAGGAATTATTGACGAACATATTATTAAGTTATTTCAGCCATTCAATTATTTTGCTCTGGGGCTAATCGGCTTTATGATTGGTGGAGAATTAAAAAAAGAAACTTTCCAGAAATATGGAAAACAATTAATGTATATTCTCTCATTCGAGGGTTTAATGGCCTTTTTCCTGGTTTCTACATTGGTAATTGTTGTGGGCAATCATTTCCTGGAAAGCAGGGAACTTGTTTGGTCACTTGGCTTATTATTAGGCGCCATTGCATCGGCTACAGCTCCTGCAGCTACTACTGATGTACTCTGGGAATATAAAACCCGAGGCCCTTTAACTACAACCGTTCTGGGCATTGTTGGCATGGATGACGGGTTATCCCTTATGCTCTTTGCAATAGCTTCCAGTATTGCTGCAAGTCTAATTGGGGGAGTCAGTAGTGGCATCTTTAATACATTTTTCCATATTATATATGAATTGGGGGATCTATATTTTTAGGGATTTTTTCGGGGCTAATACTCAGCAAAATCCTTAGAAGATACGCCGAGGAAGACAGGATATTTACTTTTGCCATTGGGACAATAGTCCTTGTATTAGGTATAGCTTTACTAATAAATGTGGATATCCTATTAGCCGCTATGTCATTAGGAGTTATGATTGCAAATTACACTCCAAGGAAAAGTAAAGAAGTATTTAAATTGGTCGGGAGAGCCACTCCCCCTATTTATGTTCTGTTTTTTGTCCTTTTTGGGGCAAAATTGAATCTCAGTCAAATGACTTTGCCTATGGTTTTACTTGCGGTGGTTTACCTCATTGGAAGAACCGGAGGAAAGGCTATTGGTTCAAACATAGGAGCACGCTTATCCGGTGCAACTAAAGCAGTTCAGAAATATGTCCCCTGGTGTTTCTTCAGTCAGGCAGGTGTCGCTATTGGTTTATCTATCCTGGCCGGTCAACGCTTTCCGGGTGAGATTGGCAATGCAATAGTTGTAATTATTACCACCACCACTTTTATTGTCCAGATCATTGGACCCATTTCTACAAAATGGGCAGTCACAAAAGCAGGGGAGGTGGGATTGAACATCACAGAGGAAGACATCGTTCGCAAAAGCAAGGCAAAAGATATTATGGACAAAGATGTCCCGCTCATATACGAAAATATGTCCTTGTCTGAGATATTGAGAATTTTTAGCGAAAAAAACAATTTATATTATCCTGTAGTAAACACCAATAAATATTTACTTGGCATTATAACTATTGATAATATCAAAAATACACTTATGACTTCAGTTCTTGATAGTTTTCTGTTAGCTCATGATCTTATGGAACCTGTCACAGCCGTCACTACACCAGAAACTCCAATGCAGGAAGTAAAAGAACTTTTAAGTAGATATAATCTTGAATATTTGCCTGTAGTTACAGAGGGAGGGAAGGTTTTGGGATTTTTAGAATCAAGGATGATAAACAAAATAGTCTCAACCAAGATTATAGAGTTACAAAAACAAGCTGAGTCCCTCGGTTAAATTAGCTAAGGGGTCTTAATTACTGAAATACACCAGTAGTTAAAAGAGAGAGCGCACAGTAGACAAAATCAAAGTAAACAATTCCACATAAAAAAAAGACTTGGCATATTAAATTTCTTTATTATACTATACTGACTGGTCGGTATAGTATAAAGAGAAAACCGGAGGAGAATATGACCAAAAGGCGGTCCAGAAAAGAAAGGGAAAAAGAGATACTCCAAGCAGCATTGATTGGTAATCGGGAGATAGCTATGAAAAATGCTCTACAAAAAGTTGGTAGGGCACTCTGTTTCACATCGCTAATACTCGTCCTGGGGTTTTCTATCTTTCTACTTTCTGAGACCAGAATTCTCATAGATTTTGGCATACTATCAGGCGCTGCTGTAGCGACAGCTCTTCTGGGAGACCTTTTCATCGGACCGGTCCTTCTCGTAAAATTCAGTGTTTTCAAAAAGAAAGATTAGTAGTTTATCCTTTAAGTTCTTGTGAGGCTATCGCCTTGGAATATGTGGCCGCTCGCCTTCCGAGACGCGCCACGAAGTGATAAGTTCTCCATATCCGTACCAGGTGTCTGGATTTTTCCGTATTTTTATGGATTGGCCTTGAAACTTTCAATATAAATAATATTATGCCACAAACCAAGGAAGGAAATATGTAGAAGGAAAGATTATGGATTACTTAAACATTTAAAAGCAGGAGGTTAAATGCATAATAATAGATTTCAAACATATCTTTTCGTTTTATACACAGCAATTCTCGCCATTATAACGGCAGGATGCGGCGTTAAATATCAAAGGATTAATTATCCACTAAATTTGAAAGTCCCAGTTGTTGATACTCTTCACGGCACAGTGATTATTGATAACTACAGGTGGCTCGAAAATAGTGATAGCCCAGAAGTAAGGGAATGGACAAAAAACCAGGAAAAACTGACACATTTAATCATTGACCCACTACCCCAGCGGCAATGGTTGATTCGGAGGTTCAATCAACTGTGGAGATACGATGATATAGGCATCCCCAGAAAAGTGCTTGATGGTGAAAGGATATTTTTCCGGACAAAAAAGAAAGAGGATGAACATTGGGTTTACAATACAAAAGAGAATGATTCGTCAAAGACAGTTGAACTGCTTAATCCCAATAAATGGGGGCAAACCCAAACACTGGATTTAACAGCACCTTCAAGGGATGGGAAATATCTTGCTTTTGGCAAAGCAAAAGGGGGGAATGAGAATCCCATTATAAGGATAATGGAGGTTTCTACCGGTAATATTTTAGTGGATACTCTCAAGGGATGGCAACAGGAAGGTGTATCCTGGCTTCCAGATAATTCCGGTTTCTTTTATTCCGCTAAACCCCGAAAGGGGGAAGTACCAAACGGAGAAGAAAATTACTGGTGCTCTGTGTATTTTCATAAGATAGGAACTCAGGGCTGTGAGGATAAAAAGGTGTTCTCCCATGATAAGGTCAAGGAATACTCCCATTGGGTATCTATTTCAGAAGATGGCAGGTATATGCTATTTTATCGATCCCAGTTTGATAAAAACGAAGTATACTTCAAAGAGATTGGTAGTGATGAACCTCCTATGCCATTTGTCACGGGTTTTGGTGCTGGTTACCAGGTAGAAATAATAGAGAATAAGTTTTTCATAAAGACGGATAAAGATGCACCTATGGAAAAGGTATATGTAACCAATGTGGATAAACCAGAGAGAAAAAACTGGAAGGAATTTATTCCTGAAACTCAGGATAAACTTTCCTATATAACTGGCATTGACGGTCATATCTATGCTGTTTATTCTCATAATGCCTACACGAAGATCAAGATATATTCCCTGGACGGTAAATACTTAAGGGATCTTCCTCTTCCAACAATCGGTTCTGCCTATGTTTGGGGGTATTGGTCAAGAGACGATGTCTGGGTCAGTTTTTCATCCTTCACTTACCCTTCCACAATATTCAAATATAACCTTGAGAATAATGGACTTGTATTATATCACAAATCGCCAATTGATGTCGATGTCTCTCTTTATACTGCCGACCAGGTATGGTATACTTCAAAGGACGGGACTAAGGTATCCATGTTTCTTATCCATAGGAAGGACCTTAAAAGGAATGGGAAGAATCCCACCCTGCTCACAGGGTACGGGGGATTTAATGTGCCAATGACCCCCAGGTTTTCAACCACTTATACGGTATGGCTTGAGGCTGGTGGAATGGTAGCTATTCCCAACCTCCGAGGAGGTGGTGAATATGGCAGGAAGTGGCATGAGGCTGGAATGAAGGAGAATAAACAGAATGTCTTTGATGACTTCGCAGCAGCAGCAGAATGGTTAATTGAGAACAAATACACCGGCCCAGAAAAATTGGCGATATCTGGTGGAAGCAACGGTGGTTTATTAGTCGGTGCTGTTACCGTTCAAAGACCAGAACTCTTCAAAGTAGTATATTGTGCCGTTCCCTTATTAGACATGCTCAGGTATCATAAATTTGGCTACGCCAACATCTGGGCAACGGAATACGGAACCTCTGAAGACCCCGAACAATTTAAGTATCTCTATAAATATTCCCCATACCATACTGTTGCTAATGGCACAGAATATCCTGCAATATTGATTACCAGCAGTGAGAATGACGCTCGGGTTCATCCTCTCCATACCCGTAAGATGGTAGCAAGATTGCAGGAGGCAGACCCAGATGGAGAGCCAATCCTCCTGTTGATAAGAAAGGACTCCGGTCATGGTGGAGGAACAACATTATCTACTCAAATCGAGCAACACGCGGATGTATGGGCTTTTCTGATGGATAAACTCACGATGAAAGTAGGGAAAAAGAAATAACCTTCTGTAGTCGGGTGTGTGATTTGTTATGTGTTTCCGAACTCTGAGTTATAATGTCCTGGTAGTAGATTACGGGCTTCTGTTTTCATGATTTTGCCATTGTTGTCGAATATCACCATAGCGTCGGGCGCATAGTCAAATATGAGCTGCCGACAGTTCCCACAGGGTGATAGTACAGGGTATCTGTCATCCTTCTTGCAGACAGCAACGATTGTGCGAATGTTCCAGTCCCCATTTGTGAAGGCGGAACCAATAGCAATGGGTTCAGCACACGGTCCGTAGCCACAAGCTTCGATATTTATCCCGGTATATATCCGCCCGGAATCACATAAGACGGCAGCGGCGACCGTGTGTCTAACAGGACGATACCGTTTTTGCAGTACATCACGTGCTACTTCGATCAATTCTTTATCATTTGAGTCTATTTCCTTAAACATTATAAGTTATTTCCTGTGACTAACACCACATTCTAAGGATTAATCTTCAATACAATTATTAATCTCAACCAGCAAACTATCTGTCATCTTCTGAATTCTGTTCATATAGTTGTTCATATTATCGAGCGACTCTAAATACCAGGAGTATTTTCTATTGAATTTCTTTGTTTTAATATTATAAAACTCTCCTATATTTTTATCTGCATTGGGAATGATATATTGCTGGATTAATCCGTCAAAATTTTTGCATTCCTCTGCAGCAAACCGAATGAATGAATAGTAATTTGAAAGCTGAAATACGAGTTTGACATCAATTAGTTCTAAGGCACCAGACTGAAGAACCGCTTCCCATATATCTGTTCGAATTCCAATAACGAAATGAAGCCGTCTGGGTTTTGGCATCTTACCTTCTTCATATTCACTCTTAAACTCTGTGACAATACCATCTAATAAAGGAACCACTTGTTTCATTCCTTCCGAAGAAAATGTAAATTCCTCCTTTAACGCTGTATAAATCTGTTGTTTTCTATATTCATCCTGTTTATTAGTTCTATAGTTATCGAATATGAAAGCAGCATAGACTCCTATAAATACAACGAGCAACTCTGCAATAAGCCACAACAATTTACTGCGGGGATTATTTCTATTTTTTGATGATCCTACCATATAATTATTCCTCCATTTAATAACAAAGTATGATACAAAATTATAGATTGTCAAGAAATATTCCATCTTCTTTTTGACCCTTATTAAGGATGTGAGCCAGAATACTCAACTTCTATAAATCCCGGGAATAAGGAAATTGTGGTTTTGATGTATTCACTATTAGAATTATGGGTTGATAAAAATTAGCAAATTACTATAATAACAGAATAAAATGGCTAAAAAAATATTTATCGCAGCTACTGGCCGAGACATAGGTAAAACATCTATTTCTCTTGGGCTTATTAAATCCCTTTTAAGCAAAGAACTTAGAGTTGGCTACATAAAACCCATTGCTCAACGATATGTGAAGGTTGAGAACAATAAAGTTTCCAAAGATGTTTTTCTTATAAAAAAAATCTTTAATTTCGAAAGCGATTTATCTGATATGAGCCCTTGTATCGTTGAGAGGGGATTTACGAGTAAATATATTATGGGTAACCGAAAATCGCCCAAAAATACGATATTAAGGGCATTCAAAAAAATCGAAAAGGATTGTGATATAGTAATCATTGAAGGAACAGGGCATGCTGGTGTAGGCTCTGTTTTAAACCTATCTAATGCAGACGTCGCAAAATTATTAAATGCTCCAGTACTTATTATTAGTGAGGGAGGCATAGGGAGCACAATTGACCACATAACCCTCAATCACTCCCTTTTTGCATCCTGTGATTGTTCTGTACTCGGAGTAATAATAAATAAGGTAAAAAAGGAAAAGTACGAGGAGATAAGTAACTTACTCACAAAAGGCATCAAGCAACAGAACAACTTAGAGATTTTTGGTTTTATTCCCTACAGGTCAATTTTATCGGTTCCAACATTGTCCATGATAAAAGAAACACTCAACTTAAAGGTCCTAAATGAAGATAATATATCTGATTTGACATCGATCTGGGATGAACAAGTCGATAATGTTCTTATTGCTACAATGGAACCCCATGTAGTTATGGAAACAGTATCTGCTTCACAGAGCAAGGTATTAATTACAACCTCCAGTGATAGAAGTGATATACTTCTTGCAGCGCTTGCTCTTTATTATAGCAAGGTTCCCAATCTTATTGGGGTGCTTCTTTCTGGAGACACCCCACCCAAAAGTATAATGGAGGTAATTCAAAAAATAGAGCTTCCGATTATGCTGGCAGAACAAAATGTCTATTCCCTTGCTTCTATAATACATAATTTAAGGGTCAAGCTAACTCAAAAAGACGAAACAAAAATTAATATTCTCACAGATTTATTTTTGAATTATGTTGATTACGAGCATCTTTATGATGCTATACAAAATTCACCAGAAATAGAATTGACCTGGAAAGAAAAATTCAGGAACTGGCTGGCAGAGGTTGTTAGTTTATTTTCCTATATTACAAAAAGTTTTTTCCGTAAAACATAACCCTAATTTTGCCACGGAGACACAGAGTAATAAAGTTAAATAGTTGAGTAGTTGAGTCGTTGATTAGGAAAAACCCAATGGACCCAACGAACCCTATGAACTCAATAAACCCGGAACACACCACCAAAGATTATGCCACTGTAAACTCACGGTTAATTCTTTGTTAAAAGACACACACCACCAAGAAATTAGACACAGATTCACACAGATTTGGACCGATTAATATAAACTAAGAACACCGAACTCAGAACTAAATTTTAGACACAGATTTACACAGATTAAGACTGATTTTCATTCAAAATTTATAATTCATAAATCAACATTAGAAACAATAAACCCAAAACCAAACACCTAAGACCTAAAAGGAGGACTCTAGACTAATCTTGTGGGAGAGGCTTTCCAGCCTCGATGATCACGGTCAGCCCGCCCCGCTTCGCAAGGTGAGGCCGGGGAAGCCCATTCCCACATATCACATACCACATATCCCGTATCCCTTATCACATACCACGATAGTCCTAACATACCAACCCACTAACCGTCCAACCAACGATCCTAAAACCAAACACCTAATACCCTAATAATGCCACGGAGGCACCTCGATTAGGTGGTCTATTTGTCGGTTAGTCAGTTTAGATTAATCCAGCTATTTCTCCAAAAACAGCCCAAAGGGTTTACTCGTTTCACCAAAACATATGCTTAGGTGCGGGAATGGAATCTCTATCCCGTACCTATCAAATGCCTTTTTGAGTTGGAGTCGAAACTCCCGGGCTATCGTCCATTGCTTAAGCGGCAGGGTTTTTATCCGTGCCTTTATAACCACTGAGGATTCAGAAAAATTATCAAGACCGAATACCTCTATTGGTTCCAGTATTAGGCCCCCGAACTCTTCATCTCTTCGTATGCTCTCACCTACCTCTTTCATAATCTCCATCACTCTTTCAGGATCTTCTTTATAGGCAATATCTATATTCAATACGCATGCAGACCAATCCCTTGTCTTGTTAGAGAGAGTATTTATCGAACCATTTGGAAAGACATGAACGGTCCCTTCAGTGTCCCTTAAGACCGTCGTCCTTAAACCCATTTCTTCTACAAGACCACCGGTCCCGTTAATCACCACTACATCACCTATTCTTATCTGATTCTCAATCAGTATAAAAATACCTGATATTAAATCCTTAACGAGACTTTGAGCTCCAAAACTCAATGCCAATCCAAATATACCTAAACCCGTTAGAATTGGGGCAATATTAACGTTAAGTTCGCCAAGTATTATAATAAAACCAATCCCCCAAAGGAGTACAAATGCGATACGGGTAAAAATGGAATTAATCGTCGTTATCCTCTTCTCTCTTTCTATGGTTATTCCCTCCCTCTTCGAGACCCTATTTATTATCAAACCGCTTAACTTCCTCATGAGGAAACGGATTACAAAATGGAGAACAATAAGGATGAGGAGCGTGATCAATAATTCAGGACCATTTGTAGCCATAAGTGCCTTCAGATTCTTAAAAAATAATGCAAAGTTAAAAGTCATTCTAACCTCCTTTTTTTGAATTTTATATAATGAGGATAGGGACCATATTCTAAACTGTCAAGTTGAAGAATATATTTGGAGGTGTATAATTTTGGTGGGCCGTGACTGGACTAACCGCAAACATGCCGATAATAAAAAAAGGCTTTTGTCAGGTAATAATTAACATATGTATATTTATAGGTTACAAATTAGTATTTATCAACTACTTTTATTTCTCCTCTGTGTTCTCTGTGTCTCTGCAGCATTTAACAAAGAATTAACCGTGAGTTTACCGTGGCATAACCCTTGGTGGTGTGTGTTTTCATCTGCGTTCTCTGCGTGCATCTGCGGTTCCATTTGACTTTGCCCATTGGATGTTGGACATTGAATGAACAAAAAATAATTCATAGATGATGGTGTTCATATTGTGCACCGCTGGCGCCTTGAAGGAAGAGGTAAGGTAAATAAAATATTTGCCAGCACAGGAAAGGCTATTCTTCTAACGAGTATAACGACAATGTTGGGGTTCGGCTCTTTAATATTCTCCGTCTGGCGCGGATTTGCAAGTCTCGGTTTTGCTATGTTTATTGGTGTTGGGGCCTGTTTCTTGTCAACGGTCATAATTTTACCCGGAATTATTGGTTTAATGGAGAGAAAGGGTGGTAATTAAAAAATACCTCAGGTACCTCTCGTTTCAGGATAGTTACTCACTATGGCATTGGCTATGAGGAAGTTGATGCAACTCCTGTTGCTATGAATGAAGTAATGGAAAGGGCGTAACTATTCCATTAAATACCGTGTCTCTCGGGAGCAATTGACAATACGCAATTAATTCAATATAATTAATGTATAGAAATCAAAATCAGTAGAAAAGGAGGAGTCTTATGAGCAGGAAGAAAGTGCTTATAATTTTTATCTATCTTTTATTCGGGAACGCCTTCATATTTAACAACCCCCTGTTTGCGGGGTCAACAATAAAGGATGGATTGCCGGTGAGGAACCCGGCAATAGAAAAATATCCAGAGCTCCCATTTTATGGTGTTAGAAATATGTTAAGCATAGAGACGATACTTTCCTGTATCAAAAACGATTCTCTGGATGGCCTTCTATTTGATATGAATGATATTACTACCTTACTCGATGGCTCAACAATAGACCCGCAAAAAGTGTATGGCAGTATAGAAGTGGGGCCTTATCCATTCGAATCAAAAGAGGTACACTATACGTATCACAGATTTCGTGCGTTTTCACGGATAAAGAATGGAAAGGGAATCCTGAGGATTGGATATCTTATGAGGCCGTCCCATAATAGTGAGGATTGGATAAATAATGGTCATGTTGTCGTTCGCATAAATCTCTATCTTGAGACTGAAGCAATAGATAGGAAACTCGGTATCTATGACACGTATGTTTCATTTGAAAAGGAAGGCAATATCTATAAGAGGGTGCCATCAATTATAGAGGGGCCATTTGTTAACCTGTTAATGAGTGATGAGCCAGGTTCAATAGTTATATCTTTCCGGACGGATGAAGATGTTAAGGCGCAGGTTGTACTGAATGATAATAAACCATTCTCTGATAGGGTTCCAATGAAAAGGCATGAGATAAAAGTAACCGGATTAATTCCTGATAAAGAGTATAATTACTATGTACAGATAGATGATATGAAGACCAAGGTGTATTCCTTTAGATCGGCACCGCGTCCCGGTAAAAGGGATGTTTGTTTCGCCTATATTGGAGATAGTCGGGAAGGGTTAGGGGGTTGTGAAAATACTTTTATGGGAGTAAATCGGAGGACGCTTGAGAAAATTTCAAATCTTGCCTATCAAAAAGAAGCAGATTTTTTGCTTGTGGGGGGGGATCTCATAAACGGTTACACATCCGTGAAGGAGGATTTCGTAAATCAGCTCTATTTCTGGAAGCAGACCGTCGCCGGTTTTTACCATGAACATCCGATATATACTGGTATGGGAAACCATGAAGCCCTACTCAAGGTGTTTGATGATGGTTCTCGTTATGGTTTATCCCTTGACCGCTGGCCCTATGATACTGAGAGCAGTGAAGCGGTATTTTCTGAAGAATTCATCCATCCGGGTAACGGTCCCAAAGTGGAGGACGGAAGAAGGCCGACTTATAAGGAAAATGTTTATTCGTTTCAGTATGGCCCGGTAAAAGTTATATCTTTTAATAATAATTACTGGGTGTCCTATGGCGCTGCTAAGTATGGAGGTTGTCCTGAGGGTTATATCCTGGAGGACCAGTTAAACTGGATAAAACAGGAGTTAAAAAAGGCAGATAAGGATAAAACCGTCAAATATGTAGTACTCTTTGCGCAGGAACCCGTATTCCCGAACGGCGGACATATTGAAGATGCAATGTGGTATAATGGGGATAATAATGTACGAGCTTATGTATATGATGCAAAGATGAAGAAATTAAAACCCGAGAAAAAGGGTATAATCGAAGTCAGAAATGAACTCATAAGTGCCATTTCACAATGTTCAAAGGTTGCCGCAGTATTAGGAGCAGATGAGCATTCCTATAGTAAGGTTCTAATAAATAAGAATGTTCCCATAGGTGACCCGAGAAATGATGATAGGAATAATAATGGAAAGATTGGAGATGAGGGAGAAGAATATTCCTCCCTCGCCGATTTGAAATATCCAACCTGGTATTTTTCGGCAGGTGACGCCGGCGCACCCTACTACGCAGAAGAGAAAACGCCCTGGAATGGTTATTGGAAAGCGAAACCAGATAATGGAGAATATTATTATTCCTCCCAGGAGCATGTTCTCCTGTTTAGAGCAGACGGTAGGAAAATTTCATTGACCGTATATAATCCCTACGGCGATGTCATTGATGAAATTGACGATCTTATGGAAGTTAAGTAGTAGTAAAAATACCATGTAATTCTTGACTTTTTCGATTGTTTCATCTATATAACTTAAGCAAGCAAGATTAATTTTATAATCCTGTTCTTTTATATTCCCAACTTAAACTACATTCATGCTGGTTACTCGTGCCAGAATAGGAAAAAAGAACGGAAGAGCGGAGGTTTGAGGCTTATAAAATGCAATATCTTTTAAGAATGTTAATGTTTTTTGTGCTTGTTTCGGGACTCTCGTTTAAGCTAAGTGCAAAAGAGATAGTTATTACTATAGAGAGGACAGACCATAAGCCCGTTATAGATGGAATTCTGGATGATTCCACCTGGCTCTATGTCGAGCCTATTACAGGGTTTATGCAGTATAACCCTGTGGAAGAAATAGCTCCCTCTGAGAGCACTGAACTTTATATTGCCTATGATGATGATAATTTCTATCTTGCTTTTAAGTGTTATGATTCAAAGATAAACGAGGTCCGGGCTACAGTGACACAGAGAGAGAGTTGGGACAATGATGATTGTATAGGTTTTGCTTTTGATACCTATAATAGTGAAAGAGAGGCATTTATATTTAATGTTAATCCCTATGGGATACCATCCGACTTCATCTGGCATCACGATGGTTATATGGATAATGGGTGGGATGCGGATTTACGGTCAAAAGGAAAGATTTTCCCAGACTGTTATTGTATTGAGGTTGCCGTGCCGTTTAAATCATTACGGATGCCTGCAACTGATGAGCAGGAATGGGGGTTCTACGCATTGAGGAGTATTAAACACAAGGGTGAATTTGTTGTTTGGCCCCCGAGGACGCATAAAATACCTAACAACATGTCTCAGGCAGCCTTATTAAAGGGAATTAGCGGGATAGAGATAGGGAAGCATTTTGCCCTCCTGCCATATATATTTTCTTCGTATATAGAAAATGACCGAGATGAGGGTAGACCTATTGATGCAGGGTTTGATTTTAGATATGGTATAACATCAGACTTAATGCTCGATGTAACTTTAAATCCCGATTATTCACAAATAGAAGCTGATCCTGATAGAATAGAGTTAACTGAAAGATATGCCCAATGGCTTCCAGAGAAAAGACCCTTTTTTACAGAGGGAACGGATATTTTCGCCTCTAACCAGTCATTGTTCTATTCAAGGACTATCTCGAATCCTGTGGCTGGAGGTAAATTAACTGGTAGGATAGGTGTGAATCGTATCGGGTTTCTTTCCGTTATGGATGAGGGTGTAAATTCGGATGAGAAGAACTATTATAATCATCTGAGGGTTAAATGTGCGATAGCGAATCAATCAACCATTGGTTTCCTTATGACTAATAAGGATAATTTTGAGGATAGGACTTATAACAGAGCTTTGAGTGTGGATGGAATTTTCCGGTTTATGGATATTTATTCCCTAAAATCTCAGGTAACAAGAACTCTAACAAGGAGTGATACCCAGGATTATAATGCAACGGGCTATAACCTGAATCTTGAGAGATTCGGTGCCAATTCTTACAATGGCATATGGTATAACGATTTTCCAGAAGAGTTCGATGCTCAAAGTGGTAGCATGTGGGATGTAATAGGATACAGGGAGATTGGAAGCCATAATGCTCTTACTGTTAGGAAGCCACTTCCGGAAATAAACGAACTTGAAATTTATGGGGGGGCGAAAGGAAGATTCAATTATAATAATGAACTTGAAGAAGAGTATTTCTGGGTAGGGGTTGAGGCGATATTAGACAAAACATGGACAGAACTTAGTTTTTTTAAAAATCATGAATGCCATAATGACCAGGATTTTAGATACTCTGGCTTTGAATACGAGTTATGGAACACCCCAACACGGTATATCGAGTATTATCTCTCCATTCTAATGGGTGGTGCCGCTCACTTCTATGAAGGGTTCACGGGCTGGAAAATGCGATTGGCATGCGATCTTACTGTTAAACCATTAAAGCGGGTTGTGTATAACATAAATATTAAACGCGAGGACTTCTATTATGAATACAGGGGGGAACGCTGTTACTTACAGACAATCGTGCGGAACAAGCTCTCCTATCAGATTATGCCATTTATGTTCGTAAGAGGCATATACCAATATAATAGTTTGGATAGAACATCAGATGTTAGTCTCCTGTTTGCATTTGAATACAGTCCGTTGAGCAATATCTATATAGGAGCTAACTTTGACGATTTCAGAAGCTTTGAACATATAGGTGATAATATAGAAGCCTTTATCAAGATTGGTTATTTGTGGAGATTATAAAAGGAGTTAATGACTATGAGGAATTTGCATAGAATTCCTTGAATTTTATGCCATTTTCATAATCACTCTTGTATTATCTACGACCTACTGATGGAATGTAAGCGATGTTTTTCGAATGGATATTTTTCTTAGGATAGATGGTGGAGATAGAGTAAACTAACGACGGGTGGCTACGACTAACTTAACAATACAGAAAAAAACACTACTATTTGGGCATAATAAAGGTTTATAGATGGACTCTAATAGGTTTTTGTATAATCATATAAGTTTCCCTATGTATCTGCATAATCAGTTGAAATGCCTACTATAGGAATTCGGGAATTAGGGGATGGGGGTTGACAGGTTGTTACAGAACAAGCTTTCAAAAACAGTTTTATAGGTAGAACATTCTAAATCTCGCATTTAAAAAGAAGACTCAGCTAAAATCAGTCTTTATAATTAACCTATTTTGATTATTACAAATTCATTCTATATTTTCTCTCTAAACAGGACTTAATTGCGGGGACTTTGCAGTTATTGAGATCGCTTCACTTACAGAAGTTGCTTTCTTTTTAACTGATTTCCCTATCTTTTGTAAATTATGCCCAATACACATTAAATTAAATTCACCTCCTGCTTTCTCTTTGCCTTTCAGGAGAAATTGTCTGTACCCTAAATTGAATTTTATATTCCCAAATGGAGGTTCTGCTGTATGCATCCGTTTCTTATAAGATTCCCAATTTTCTTGCTTCAACATCTTCTCTCTGTTCCTCTCCACTATCTCCTCTCCAACTCGCCTGTATATCATCCTATATCTCCCTCTGGTACACTCACCTTGATATTTGCATCCATCACAGCCATAACATTTATAAACTCTCATATCCTTGCCCCTCTTCTTCCTTGATTTAAAAAATTCTAATATCTTTCCATTAGGGCATATATATACATCTCTCTCCTTATCGTACTTGAAATTTATCTTATCGAACTTATATTTCTCATTATATACTTTTTTCTTATTAGGATCATCTATTAAATACTTTCCTAACTCTCCATTCTTTGCTTCTTTCTCTAAATACTCAAGATTATCTTGAGTATGATACCCTGAATCCCCCTTTATTTCCTTTATTTCTCCATCAACATTATTCTGTGTCTGTTCTGTTAATGGTATTAATTGATTCCAGTCAGCTGCATTTGTGGAAATATCATTCGCAACAATAAATTGTTCCTCTTCATCTACTGATATCTGGGCATTATAATTGGTCTTTATAACTCCTTGCCTCTCTTTCATATATTTTGCATCTCTATCTGTCAGGTTTATTTTCATATTCGAGATCTTTTTCTTTTCCCTTGCGTTTAAACTGCCCTTCTCTTCTATTATCTCTTTTTGCATCATGGCTTTTTCTTCTTTCAATACTTCAATCGCTTCTTTTATTTTTTTCTTCCTGGTTTCCAATTTACCCAATCCCTTCGGTAATTCATCCCCTCGTTTATCTCCATATTCCTCGTCTTCCTCTCTGTCAATTGTCTCCGCTTCCTCTAAAATATTATCTATCTCTTTATCTATTTCTTCTAATAATTTCTTTAATCCTTTTTCATCTTTTGTCTTCTTACTCGCTGCATTTGCTCTTATTTTTGTCCCATCAATGGATACCTTGATGTTACCTATCTTCACCAAATCCAATTCAATTCCTATTCTTACTATATCTTTGAACAATTGTTTTATATTATCTAATTGCTTTCTACGAAATTCGCTGATGGTCTTATAAGAAGGTGTTGTTTTGGCTGCTAGATACATAAAATCTACTCTTTCCTCACAGGCTCTGGCTATCTTCCTTGAACTCCTGATCCCTATTGAATAACTATAAAATAGTATGGATAATAATATAGTAGGACTATACGCCCACTGACCTTCCTCACTGTAATCTTTTTCTATTTTACTTAAATCCAGCATCTGCACTATCTCTAAAACTAACTTTGCAAGATGATTTTTCGAAAGATATTCTACAATAGAAGGCGGAAACAACATTCTTTGCCTTCTACTAATCCCTTGTTTGAATTTTAACACTCTTTCCTCCTTTTCTTAAAAAATATCCTGTATTAAGAGCTTATCAATGTACTTGCCAACCAAGAAGTTACACTCTATTATAACTTAATATGCTTTATTTGCAAGGGTTTTATAGAAATATTCTGTGCTTTTATGAATCTTTTGGTGAAATTATATCACTTTTTTGAGAGGCAAAACAGGCAGTTCCGTAACAACCTGTTGACTCTGTGACACTTTTACTTAGTTCTTACCCTTGACATTATTTTTAATCTCCTGACTGTACCACCAAGCGCATAAACTTTCCCGATTCTAACTTTTCCTTGACTTTTTCTCTGCCCATTATTATATAATTTATGAGTGAAATGAAAGTTAATACAATCAAAATAACCAGCGGGCAACCTAAAACAGATTTAAAATTACACCCCGCACAATTTCATCCAGCACTATTAAATGCTACTTGGATTCATTGTGTGAGGGTTTATACACATGTGAGTAATAGGGCTTTAAAGAAGATAAAAAGATAAAACTGGATAAGATGAATTTATGAAAGAACAAATTTATTCTATGATAGGGATGTATCCCGCCCCACAGTTGATGAGCGGGATGTATATTCGACACAGTCGCATATACACCCAAAATGGAATGATATCCGACACTGTCGGATATAAACGAGTTATACGAAATGCTTAGCCAGAATGTATATATTTTATAATAAAAGGACACGTGGTGTGCTCTTGCGGGAAAAAAGAGCGCTCGAAATTTCCATCGTGTCAGAGGTCGATACCGTTTATAAGGGAGCAAACAGTATTTTTGCAACCGCAAAGGGAGGCAAGGTTGTGAGGGGTATTAAAACCATTAAAGGAGGTAGGGATGTCGGTTTATTATAGGATGAAGAGAATATTCAAGAGAGAAGAACGAAGTAGAGTTGCAGGGAAATTAATTACATTAAGGAAACAGATAAGAACAGAAATACCGCGAAAAACAGTTAACGATACTCTACTACTTGCAACATGGAATATACGTGATTTTGATTCCAACAAGTTTAAACACGGCCCCAGGATGAACGAATCTTATTACTATATCGCAGAAATTATTTCAGCTTTTGATATCATAGCTCTACAAGAAATCAATGAGAATTTAAAGGCGCTTAAGAGAGTTATGAATATCTTGGGTCCTAATTGGCATTTTATTGTAACAGATGTAACCGAAGGAAGTTCGGGTAATAAGGAAAGAATGACATTTGTATTCGACAGCAATAAAGTAAGTTTTCGAAATGTTGCCGGGGAGGTTGTGCTTCCCGAAACGAAGCTTATAGCAGGTAGACGCCAGTTTTCGAGAACCCCTTTTCTTGTAGCATTTCAATCAGGTTGGTTCAAATTTATGCTATGCACGGTTCATATTTATTATGGCTGTAACTACGGAGCGAAATTCGAGCGAAGAGTAAAGGAGATAAAAACAATCGGCAAATTTATTTCAAAAAGGGCAAACGATAAAAATTATAATTATGTTTTACTGGGAGATTTTAACATTATTAGCCCCGAACATGAAACAATGTATGCCCTGGAAGGAAGTGGTTTTGAGATTCCAGTCGAACTAAAGAGAGCTACCAATCTTGATGAGGCAAAGTTCTATGACCAAATTGCTTTTAAAGCAAGACCAAACGAATTACAATTGGGTGATAGTGAGAAAAATGCAGGTGCTTTTCATTATTACAAATCAGTATTTAAAGATGACGAATTCAACGTATATGAGAATTTTATAAATCCATCTAAAAGAGATTTTGATGAAAGCGGTAAAGTGAGAGATGAATCTCAGAAATTGAAATATTTCAAAAAAGTCTGGCGAACATTTCAGATGTCAGACCATTATCCCCTGTGGGTAGAACTGAAAATTGATTTTAGCAAGGATTATCTGGAGAATTTCCTGTAATGAAGAATTTTGTAAGGATAGGCTGGGCAATTGTTATATGGATAGGTACCTATATTCTTTCTTTAGAGATAATACCTTCCCTGGGTTTTTTGCAAGGTCTACTTAAGTCGCACCCCTGGATATCTAAAGGTAATATTACTCAACTTACATTGTTAACTGTTTCTTTTGTCTTAATGAGTATATTTAGTAAAGGCAACCTATCGACATATGGTTTTAAGTCAGTTAAGATTCGTCAATTAACTAAACCCGCACTTATAGGTATTATGGTGGGATTTTTAGTAATTGTATTAAATATAGTAGTGACTATTTTAAGTGGAACGGAAGCCAAAGGAGGGGGGGGTTCCGCAATGTCAGATGGAATACTGAGGGCTATTATTTCGGCCTGGATAATAGCAAGTATTTCTGAAGAGTTCTTTTACAGAGGGTTATTACAGGGTATGCTCGCTCCTTTAAGAAAATATGGATTCACGCTACGTAAGGTGTATATTAGCGTTCCTGTAACATTTTGTGCTATAACATTTGGTCTTGGTCACTTCTGTTTACTGAGCGTATTCCCGGATTTAATTGTTATAAATATAGTTATATCTGCTACTGTACTTGGATTTATAGCGGGATATTATCGTGAACAAACCGAAAGTCTTATACCGGCAATAGTTGTGCATATGATGTTTAATATTGCAGGATATACCATTCCTTTACTCTTAATGAAATTGGCACCTACTTAAGACCCTCGCGGGCAGCATGACAATTGCCTTAAAAAAGGCGAGAATGGCCGTGGTAGCAATCCCCAGGATTCGTAACGGAATCAGAAGGAGCCAGACTATTGGATAAAGGATAAGTGATAGTAATGCAACTGGCCAGCACAACACCAGTAGAATTAACCACAGAAGAAACTTAATCAATCCTTACCTCCTTATATTTTATGTTACTACTGTTTATCAATATCGCCATTTATTACAATATAAAGATGTCACATTTGAGGTTATCTCCATAAGAATATAAGGGAGAGTTGAATATCAGAGGATTTGCTATCAAGAAAAGCGTCTCGGAGGACGAGCAGGCACGGTTCGTGAGATTGAAGATCTCACGGGAGCAAGTCCGAGAGCCGAGCGGCAATTTCCACGCCGGGAAAATTGACCGCGTCTTTTCGGATAGCAAGTCCGAATGGTTGACGAAGATAAGGCACTTATTTTAGTAATAAACACGTGACATCTTAAGTAATTATATATCCCCCTTAATAAATACTTAAACACCAACTCGATGGAAATATTCATCACGGCACATTCGCTCGATGTCAAGCAAGTTTGTAAATGCCTCGTTAAAGTCGCTCTGCCCCACCGTAAATAGTCCATGACCGTAGACGATTACCCCACGGTGTCCTTCCATAGCGGGCGGCAATGTATGGCAAAGGCCATAAGGACCGGTACCCACCTCCCCGGGGACAATGGGGATGTCTTTTATAAAACGTTCCTCCGGGCACCTGATGTGGCATTGTCCTCGAAACTTACAGTCCTCTTTCTCACAGTCCATAGAAATGATGACGGAAAATTTCGGGTGGCCGTGCAATACTGCATTCATTCCTGTACGGAGTACTACCTCGCGGTGAGCAGTGAACTCACTTGATGCGGTGATACTGGTGCAGCTGGAATCATCCAGTGGACAGGGGTCAATGCAACCCTCGAGTTCATCCAGTGAAGAAGTCGTCTGGCTGATGTAAAGACTATTATTGTATCGGAAAGAAACATTACCGAAAAAGGAATCTACAAGGTGATATTTCACGGTTGCTCGCCCTGCCTCGCTTATGGCGCGGTACACTTGCTCTTCCGATTTAAACCTTCCGTGCATCAGCACCGGAGGTTCTTCTGGTAAAGGTCTGAGTTGCCGAACTACTCTTTCGAAGACCCTGGCTTGCTCTTTTGAGACTGTCCCGTTTCGGACTTCGGTTAAATAATCGGAGAAGAATTTCACAAAGCATGCAAAGCAGACCGAACTGTAGAAGATAAAGGCTTGCTCGGGACTCACTGTGCCCCAGGTGACTATGCCATACCCGGGAATGATTACGCTCTTTCTCTCTTTAAGCGCACCAGTTATCTGTCTCGACTTAAAATCCCGAATCACTGGAAGGTCGTGCATGAAGGTTCGGGTCTCAGAGTCATTCGGGTGAATTGCTTTATCGGCACCTTTTGCCAGGTATTCAATAATAGATAGGTATGGCTCAGCAGGTTTGGAAAAGAGAAGCGAATTAATATTAAGGGCGCCAAAGACCTCCTCCAGCTCATTGCAGGCGGGGTCGCTGCGATTCCAGACCAATTCCGCATCAAGACCGCCGAGTAGGGGTGTACCTTCCTCTGCAAGACCAGCAGAGACGAGTTTATTAACGTATTTATCAACTAATTGTTTCACTGCAGTTCGCTTCCTTTATGATTCTCCCATTTTAATCCCAGCAGAGAGGCTTTTTCCTTTATTGGCATACCATTTTCGTCAAGTCCACGGATTTTGTAGTAATTGGTTCGTGCTTTAAGGAATTCTTTGCGGTTCAAAGGTTTGATTTCGATATCGTTCCCACTGCTCCCGGCTTCTTCAAAGAAACGGGGAGGAAGGTCATCCTCTTTACTGGAAAAGCCATTCCTGGCATTCATGATGCGTTCGTTGTAATAAATGCGCTCACCAATTTTCAGGAGGTCCTGCGCCGTAGAATGTAGGCCGGTGACTGCAGTAAAAGCCCTGGCATATTCCTCCAGAGAACTGGCAAAGAAGACAAACTTACAGGCAGTAAGGGAATCTACCACAGCATTTTGGTCTTCCTCTATCTTGATTATCCTGGCCTTGCCCGCAAAGGAGAATCGGTCGGTCGCCACAGGTTTTCTGAGTATTTCATGACTTATAGGATATGCTCGAAGGTGACAACCGCCACGTGTGGATGTAGCGTAAGCCAGAGCCATCCCGTAAGCACCGCGCGGGTCGTATGCAGGGAGCTCCTGCTTCTTAACAGAAATAGAAAGTTCGGGTTGGCCCTTTGAGGCGGCGTAGCGGTAGGAGCCCTGACCCAGTTCTTTTCCCCTTCCTTGCCCCCGCCCAATATCTAAAAGCAGTGAAATAATCTGCTTACCCGTAAGTTTCTTTCCAGTTATTTCAGAATAACAAGCGAGAGTGGATGAAGCAGAGATGGTATCCATTCCCATCTCATTGCAGAGAGCATTAGCCCTGACCATAATTTCGATATCCTCGTTTTCGAGGAGTGCGCTGAAATGTGACATAGTCTCAAACTCCGGGATGTGTGTTCCCCCCTTCCCCACCTTTTTGCAAAGGATGTGACAGCCTTTACATCCAGCCCGTTTTGGAGAATACTTTTTGTTAAGGGCAGAGGCGTTCATTCTGTGAGCCAATTTGAATTTGGTCATCCGGAAATTCGCAGTGGGCATCATTCGGCGGCTGTCCATCAGGTCATAAAGTGCACCTGTACCATAATAAGCTATTCCATGTTCACCCATTAACACAGGGGTCGCAGCTACCTGGCGAAGGATGTCCTCCCGTGCCTGCTTTAAACCAATGTTATCGTGGACTGCTACGCGCCCTGTCCCCTTGACCGTGAGATATTTTAGATTCTTTGAGGCAAGTACTAATCCGATGCCGTTTCGACCTGCAGCAAAGCTGCCATCTACCACAATGCTGGAGAATAAAACGCCATTCTCGGCCGCTGGACCAATCATGGCAACCGCGCCATTTCCCCTCTGTCGCTCGTAAAGCAGACTAATTCCCATGCCAGAAAAAGTGGAAGCGTCACGAATTGTTATTGATTTGTCGATAATCTCAATGCCTATGAGTTGGTCGCTTTTCCCTGTTATGACTATCCCATCGAGTCCTGCTTTTTTGAGTTCCGTTCCAAGGCTGCCCCCTACCGAACAGTCCCCCACCGTACCCGTGAGAGGCGAGCGAGACATAATGCACATACGTCCGGAGGTCGGGGAAGCCGTACCCACCAGTGGACCGCTCATAAAGATTACCGGCATTTCGGGTTCATCCCAGGAACGAGTGATGTGCGGGTGAAGATAATAACCAGCAAGACCCTTTCCCCCAATCCAGGTCTCGTAAGTTTCTAAATCCGGTTGTTCGAAACGATGAGTCTTATTGGTAAGATCTATATGTAGGATAGTGCCACTCCAACCGTTCATATATCTTACTCCCCTAAGAGCCTGATCGAAGATGTTTTTTGCAGGAATAAAAACAGCATACTGATAAATTAATCATTTCTAAAAATATTTAATTTCCTCATACATGTAAAAATATGGCATAAAATGATAGATTGTCAAGAAACATTTTCCAGGGACAGGACTATTTAACCATTCAACTGTTGGTCATCGTAATGGACCAACACAATTGTCTTGACATTTGATTGTTTTTGCGGTATAAAAAAGAGTTTCCAGAAGGTTAAACAAAATAAATAAAGTAGGAGCAAACAATTATGGAAATAGAAAAAGAGAATATAATAGAACACCTTATACAAAAGAAAAGTCTCATTCGGTTATTAAGCATAGCAATACCTATACTTCTTTTATCAGGCACAATGGCATCTGAAGGAATTAAACCTGAAATTTTAATAGAGGCAGAGCATCCTGTGCGACAATACAATTCCCAGGGTCAAGATTACAAGTCTGCTGCCAGAGGTGGGGAGGTTCCCGTGCTTGACCTTATCGGCAACAGGACTGATAAAAACTGTGTTGGTCACGGGTGCAATGTTGCTCTCTATACCGGTAAACCTTCAAAGTTCTTTTTCGCCACGCATAACCTTGGCGATGTTTTTAGTGCAGTTGATGGGGGTACCATAAATTGGTATCCTGACTATGTACTTGTATCTCCCGATATTGACTGTGCCATTAATACTAATGTAAATCTGGACCAGATAATGATATCAAGACATGAAATTGACGGAGAGAACCTGTATGAAAAGACCAAGTCCAGAGAAGGACTCATAGAGCAGAGGCAGGTATGCGTAACAAAGGATGATGTGGTTATTTCTATGATTCATCTCTGTAATACATCCGATAAAACACTTACACGGAGAATAGAAGTTACAGGGGATTGCCGTGAGTCTTTTGACTGGCGTGGCAAGAAAGGCGGTGAGAAACTCACGCAGAGAAAAGGTGATTACGTAATAATGATAGACAAAAATGTCTTTCCAAAGATACTTCCAGAAGGACTCTGTATGGCAGTTGGCGGTAATGCTAAAGTGAAAGAAATTGTAACCTCTCCTCCCGGGACATATGGGATAGTCTATGAAGTAGAGGTTCCGAGTGGGGCGGTAAGACAGTTAATGGTAGCCTGTGCTATCAGCCCGGAGTCAGAGACTGCAAAGGCAAATCTTATTGCAACGCTAAAGCAAGAAGACCCGATTGCCTTAAATCGGAAGGATTGGCAGGATTTCTTTGAGCACAGCATTCCCCGTTTTACATGTTCTGATAAAGGATTGGAAGAGCTCTATGGTTTTCGGTGGTTTTTGCTTAAATTTTCTACAACGGGAGGGAATCTCGGATATTTCAAATATCCTGTGGTTCTTGAGGGAAGGCAGGCTTACCAGACATACTGCTGTTACAGCGCGCCATTTATGGCATTGGATATAAACTGGGCCATAGATCCTGCAGTAGGATATGGACATATTGCAAATATGATATATGCTGCCTACGAGGATGGGCGTTTTCTCTGGTATACTTCCCCTCGCACAAATCGCGTGAAAGTCCATCATCACTCCAGAACAGGACTTTCACTACTACCCTATGCTGCCTGGAGACATTATCTTATCCACGGGGATAAGGAAATGCTTCAAGAAGTTTATGAGGGTATGAAGAAGAATGTAGAGTGGTGGATAGCAGACCGTGATGCAGACGGTGACGGGTTGTTCGTTATTGACAATCAACTCGAAACAGGAATGGATGACCTGTTTCGCTGGGGCAGTGAAAACGCCACACTGAGATATGATGCAGTTGACGCCACCAGTTATGCCTATGCAAATCTCTCTGCAGTTTCCAATATGGCGAAAGTACTCACTAAGGACACCGATGCAAAATACTTAAGAGATTATGCAAACAAAGCCAAAGAGGCGCTCAATTCACTCCTCTGGGATGATAAAGATAAGTGTTGGCGGGACCGTCATCCAGTTAGGAAAGAACTATCTCGTATGCTTTGCATTACGACTTTCTATCCATTCTTCATCGGGATTGGAGAGTATGAGCACCTTGGTGTATTCCGGAAGCACCTCTTGAATCCTGATGAGTTCTGGTTGCCCTATCCTGTTCCCGCACTATCTAAAGATGACCCACATTTCAGTCCCACTGCCTTTTGGGAAGGTCCCTCCTGGCCTGCTGCGACCTCCCATGTAATAGAGGCATTTGCCACTTCAGCAAAGAACCTTGATCGCACCCTGTTACCAGAGGCCTCTCGGCTTCTCAACCGCGCTGCTCGAAACCATCTTCAGACCCGTGCAGATTTTTACGAGCGCTATAATCCAATAACGGGTGCCCCCCTCAGCCATTTTCGTGATTATATGCATTCCTGGTGGATTGATATCATAATTCGTCATGTTGTTGGGTTCGAACCGAGGGAGGACGGTCGCATAGAAATGGACCCACTTCCACTCAATCTTCGTTACTTTTCACTTGAGCATGTTTCCTACCAGGGGCGAGATATCACAATTGTGTGGCAATCGCCAAAAAATCCCAAAAGATATAAAGGTTATCCGTTGGGCTTCACTGTTTACGCTAATGGCAAACTTATCCATAGGTCAACCGAGCTTGAGCGGTGGGTTGAAGGAGAGTGAGAAGACATTGGGCCTCTGCTTAACTTTTAGGGAATTGATGCGAAATTAAATAATGAGTGGAGTGATAAATAAAAAAATATATTCCTTGATGATAAAGAGATAATTTGCTTTATATATTATATCTATTGACTGAGTGATTTTATTGTTTATAATCAATTTATGAAGAAGAAAAGAGCTGAAAGAGACAGAAAGAAACTGGAAGACTACGTTAAGGTAAGGTGGCTTTTCATATCAATAAAGAGTGTTAAAAAGATAGTAGATAATTTCTTAAAGCACGGTGGAGTGCTGCTTGCAGCATCCATCTCCTTCTTTACCATACTCTCTATAGTGCCATTCCTCCTTGTTTTTACTTCCATTGTTGCCCATATAATAAATTCATCCGGGGCAGCACTCCAGGAAACACTCGCACTTATTACAAAGTTCTTCCCAGCCTCGGGGGATACAGCAGTTAATTATATAAATACCCTGATAAGCAAAAAGGTAACCTTTGGAATTATAGGCGGGATTGTCTTTTATTTGGCTGGTAGTATGGCATTTCAAATAGCGATTATTTCAATAGAAAGGATATATGAAAAGAAGGAGAGGGGGTTCTTTTTAAAACAGAGGGTTCTCTCACTGACTATAGTTCCCCTGATGCTGGCCACTTTCGCCCTGTTTGTTGGACTTTCAAGGGGACTTGTTTTTATTAGTAAACTTGTCGAAGGGGCCAGGGTTAATTCTATAATGACGCACATATTTTCTTTAACGGATGTTATTCTACCTATTGCAATTGCAGTTGGTTTCTTCTTTATCATTTACAGGGTCTTCTCCCACAGGAATACAGACAGTATATCCGCTCTATCCGGAGCCATCTTTACTTCCGTCTTTACGATGATAGCAAAATACCTGTATGACTGGTTTCTCAGTAATTTCAACCATTATGGAAAGATATACGGAAGTCTATCTGCAGTAGTAGTAGTTCTCCTATGGATATACTATATGTCTTTAATATTTATAGTGGGTGCAGAGCTCACTGCCTTTATCCACAGGAAAAGAATAAAGAACCTCCAGTCTCCATAGGTGAATAAAGGTCTCTCTTGTGGGGTGGGTGCAAGATACACGGTTCCCTTGATATTCAGGCTTATTTTTAAATGCCTTCCCAATCAATGGAGGTGTAATTGAAAGATGCTGTAGCTGTTGTTATAAAAAGAAAAGGGAAATTCCTTCTTATCAAGAGGGCAAAGAAAGGCGCTGCCGAGGATTACTGGTGTCCAATAACCGGAGCTGTGGAAGAGGGTGAAACACAAAAAGAGGCGGTTTTGCGTGAAGCACAAGAGGAAATGGGGATAGGCGTAGAACCTATCCGGAAGGTGTGGGAGTGTTTTACCGAGGACAGTGACTACCGCTTGCACTGGTGGTATGTACAATTATTAAATGATGATGTGAGGGTAGATCCTGTTGAGGTAAAAGACTACAGATGGGTAGACGTTTCCGAGATGAAAGCGATAGATAAAATGTTCAAGGCAGACCTTTGGTTTTTTAAGGAGATAGCAAAAGATTTAGAGGACGCGGATTGATTTTTAGTCTAATTTACCATAGACCTCAAAAATTACTTCCCCATTGTACCACCTAATTTATCAAAACTTTCCGCTTGAGAGTTTTTTTATTTGACATATGTAAAAAATTTGCTAATATTACAGTGGCAATAACCCAAAAGGAGGTATTATGTTTAGTAATAGGAAGTATCGACTGTTTGGTATTATTTTAATTATGGTATTAATGTGCCTAAGTTGTGCTCCGGGTAATGAGCGTTGGGACCAGACGGTTAATCCTGGGAGTGTTGCTGGCTTCTGGGCAGGTGTATGGCATGGATTGATAATCGTCATTAGCTTTATTGTTAGTCTTTTTACACATGAAGTTGGCCTGTACGAGGTTAATAACACTGGTTGGCCTTACAATTTGGGGTTTTTAATCGGGCTATATGGTTCAGTAGGTGGAGGTCTTCATATTGGAGGAAGGAAGAGGAGACGCTAATATCACCTGGATGAGATTGGTGATAAGATTAAGGAGAAGGTTAGGAAAGCCCTTGGAGAATAGCAAAGTTAGAATAGGAGTGATTAAAAATCTGGTATATGTTACAGTTAAATAGGAGGGATAAAAATGTATAGGAATCTTAAATTTTTATCAAGAGTTGTATTGATATTTACTGTCCTTTGTTTATTTGCGGTTGCAACTCCCGTCTTTGCACAGGATAGGGCCGAAAAAATCGATGAATTTGTGAATCTTTATTATAACTATGGTCAGTTTAACGGGTCCGTACTGGTTGCTGAAAACGGGAAAGTTATCTTCAAGAAAGGATATGGTCTTGCCAATATGGAATGGAATATCCCAAATGAGCCGGATACGAAATTCAGGCTCGGTTCTATTACCAAGCAATTTACTGCAATGCTCATTATGCAATTAGTAGAAGAGAAAAAGATAAAACTGGATAAGAAGATAACCGATTACCTGCCAGATTATCGTAAGGATACAGGGGATAGAATCACCATTCACCACTTATTAACGCATACATCCGGTATTCCTAATTATACTAACTTACCAGGTTATTTGGAAAATGTAAGCCGTAATCCCTACTCTGTGGATGAATTCGTCAAAAAATACTGCAGTGGTGACATGGAATTTGAACCTGGTTCAAAATTTTCTTACAGTAATTCTGGATATTTTCTTTTGGGAACCATCATTGAAAAAGTGACAGCCAGGATCTATGAAGCGGTGTTAAAAGAAAGGATTCTGGATCCCTTACACATGAATAATACTGGCTATGACCATCATGCCCCTATCATACCAAACCGCGCCATCGGATATACGAAAACGTTTGATGGATATGTAAACGCAGCATATTTAGATATGTCCACTCCCTATTCTGCCGGAGCCATGTATTCTACTGTAGAAGACATGTATTTATGGGACCAGGCTTTATATACAGATAAGTTACTTTCCAGGAAGTATATGGAGTTAATGTTTAAACCATATATTTCCGCCTTCAGGGGAAGTTATGCTTACGGATGGGCTGTTAATAATGTGCCTGTTGGTGAAACAGGAAATAGTATTAAGGTCATTCAACACGGTGGTGGAATCAACGGATTCAACACTCTAATCGCCAGACTGGTTGACGATAAATATTTAATTGTATTGTTGAACAATACAGAACGAACAAGACTCAACGATATGTGCCGGGGAATAATAAATATTCTTTATGACGAACCGTACAATTTACCTAAAAAATCCTTAAGGGATGTCCTTGTTAAAACCATATTAGAAAAAGATGTAGAATCTGCAATTGCTGAGTATCATGAACTTAAGGAGAAGTATCCAGATGATTACGATTTTACTGAGATAGAAATGAATTTATTAGGATATCAACTACTTGCAATGAATAAAATCGAGGAAGCCATTGAGATATTTAAATTGAATATTGAAGTCTATCCTGAATCCTTCAATACTTATGACAGTATGGGAGAAGCCTATATGATAAATGGAGATAAAGAACTTGCTATTAAAAACTATGCAAAATCACTGGAGTTGAATCCGAATAATACCAATGCAATTGAAATGTTAGGGAGGCTTACTAAAGAGTGAAGGAAATTTTTAAACCGAAGGCGAGATAAAGACCACATTAATAAGCATGTTGCTAAGTTGTATCTAAAATACAACAAAATCCTTTATTCTACCGCAGGGTAACTTGATTTTTGGTTGAGTTTAAAGTATATAATTAAAGTAATGAGAGAAAAACAAAACTGGCTGTTTCCCCATTGGAATGTATATACATAATAGAACAGATATGGATGAATTATCAGCCGTTATTGAAAAAGGAGGTGCTAATAGTGAATAACCGTATTGTGTTTTTTATGCTAATAATGATGCTGTTCTGTGGCACAGTAGTAGCAGAGGAGAGTGGTTTTGGAGTGGGGGTCATTCTGGGTGAACCAACGGGCATCTGTTGTAAGTTCTGGACGGGGAGTAATACTGCAATTGATGGGGCAGCTGCCTGGTCATTTGCCGATGAGAATGCTCTGCATTTGTATGCGGATTATCTTTTTCATAACTTTGACTGGTATGAAGTGGAGAAGGGAAAACTTCCATTTTATTTTGGTCTTGGAGGAAGGTTTAAACTTGAAAAAGATACTAAAGTTGGGATTCGTATTCCCATTGGTGGAACGTATATTGTTGAAGGTGCCCCTCTTGATATTTTCCTCGAGATTGTACCGGTACTTGATTTAGTCCCGGGTACCGAGTTTGAACTAAATGGCGCTGTTGGTATTAGATACTTTTTCCCATAATATACAGTATCAATTGGCGGTTTTTTAAAGTTTCTTCATTGTATTTTACGAGTTAAGTATGAGATTTAAGGAAGAGAAAAAGGGAAGGTAGGATGTTTAATTCACGTAACTATTGGGAGAGTTGTTTTAGGAAATTAGACCCAAGACCTACGAAATTGTTCTGAATAAATTGACTACCCTACCATTTTCCTCGAATTAAAGAGGGATGGGGGTTGACCCCAGTGAAATAGTTATACATTTCACGGGGCAGGCCCCGATGTAATAGCGTTGCATTACATCATACAGTAATAGCTACGCATTACATATGACAAGTAGGACAAGTGGGGCAGGCATTGTGACAGTAACTCCAGAGATAATTCCTTATTTTTCAACTAAGTTTAACCTTCCCGATCGATCAATTTCTCTTAACAGTTAAAAATTTATTCTTATAAGGGAAATATACAAACTTAAATCGTGAGGGCGATTTTGGAAGGTAATTGTAGGAAGAGAAGTTCTAAAAAGTTTTGATATTACAAAATTCAAAATAAACCTCTTTTCCAAATGGATTGAAAGTAAAAATGTCCAGAGTCAAGAATTATAATGAAAAGTGTCTTGCCTCCCAACCAGGGGTTGGTTACGATAGGGAAAAGGAGGTATGAGATGCTTTATGCTGGATGTGATGTACATAAGAATAACACGATGGTCAGTTTTGTCAACGAAGATGGAGAGGTTGAAGACACTTTGAAATTTTATAACGATGCAGAGAGTTTAAGAGAGATATTGGATAGATTTCCCGAAGAAGAATTTTCTGCCGTGCTGGAAGCTGGATTAGACTGGGGTGTAGTCTATGATTTACTCGAAGATATGGATAGAATTAAGGATATTTCAGTTGCTCACCCCCCTAAGGTGAAAGCGATAGCATCTGCAAAGATAAAGACAGATAAGATAGATTCTGCAATACTTGGTAAGTTACTGAGAGCAGATTTAATCCCGGAGATATGGATACCATCCAGGGAAGTAAGGATAAAGAAAGATATGGTAAGACATAGAGTATTTATAGTTAAGGTCAAGACAATGGTAAAGAACAGGGTACATGATGTTTTAAGGAAATCCCATCAAACACCACCCGATGTTAAGGATATATTCGGAACTTACGGAGGAGAATGGCTTGATAGTGTAGAACTTCCCGATGAAAGAGAAGATAGGATCCTAAGAAGTCATATACGATTATATGATTTTCTTCTAGAAGAGGAACGAGATTTAAAGAAATGGATGAAAAAAGAGATGAAGGGAAACGAAGATTTAAAATTGGTAAAGACCATACCGGGTATAGCAGAAGTATTCGGTCCAATAATAGTTCTTGAAATAGATGATATAAACAGATTTCCAGACCCAAAACATCTTCATTCATACAGTGGACTTGTTCCCTCAACACATTCATCAGGTAATCTCCATTATCATGGTAAATTGATAAAGGGAAACAAATGGTTAAGATGGGCATTTATAGAGGGAGGGCATACCTCTGTTCGGGTATCTCCTTATTTCAGGAAACACTACAATAAAGTGAAGAGAAACGCAGGGAAAAATGGAGCAAGTATTTCAACAGCCAGGAAGTTAGCAACGGTAACTTTCCATGTGCTAAAAGAGAAGAGAGGATACATAGAATACTATGAAGAGGATAAAAAAGGTCGGTCGCCTTCTG
>Ga0209121_10000723_pt1 | contig 35090 bp, 34 predicted proteins | sample Cruoilmetagenom3_FD_187292 | JGI IMG/M metagenome (GOLD analysis project Ga0209121, IMG submission 187292) | Oil polluted marine microbial communities from Coal Oil Point, Santa Barbara, California, USA - Sample 3 (SPAdes) (version 2) | ecosystem: Environmental > Aquatic > Marine > Oil seeps ... | reverse complement strand
TCCCCTATTCTAGCAGTGAAATCGCCAATAACGAAAAATACCTGATGACCTAATTTTCTAAAGTCTTCAAGCTTTCTCATCCCGACAGTATGACCGATATGTAGTGTTGGAGCTGTTGGATCAAAACCTTGGTATACGTTAATTCTTTTCCCGCTAAAAAGAAGTTTTTTTAGAGCATCAGGAGAAGGGAGTATTTGTTCTACCCCCTTATTTAGCAGTCTATCAATGATTTTCTCGTCTTTGAGTACTTCCATTTCAACTGTATTATATCTTTAAAAAGGGTTTTTTACAAAAACTACTTGATGTATTTTTTACCTTTTAACTTATCAGGTAAACATTGCTGATCTGACTTCTTACTTTCCAAATCATGGTCATACTCGTACCCTTTTCCATACCCAATATCTTTCATTAGTTTCGTTTCAGCATTTCTAATATGTAAAGGTACCGGCAAATTACCATAAGCTTCGATATCTTCCTTTATTTTTAATTCGGCAATATATGCACTATTATCCTTTGGTGAATTAGAAAGATAAATGGCTAGTTGAATTAGAAATACTTCACACTCAGGCATTCCAATCTTTTGACATGCTTCATACACACTATTTGCTAATATTAAAGCTTGAGGATCTGAATTGCCGATGTCTTCGCTAGCAAACCTTATCATTCTTCTTGCTATGTAAAGTGGGTCTTCACCAGCACTTAACATTCTTCCAATCCAATATACGGCAGCATTAGGGTTAGAAGATCTCATTGATTTATGTATTGCAGAGATAATGTTGTAATGTTCTTCCCCCTGTTTGTCATAATAGAGAGGTTTTTGTACTACCTCTTTAATCTCTTTTTCAGAGATTACTAACTTATCCATTTCTTTACTATTTGCCTCAGAAAGAGTAACTGCCATCTCTAAGATATTTAAAGCGGAGCGGATATCTCCATTAGATAGATCTGCAATTAGTTCAATGATTTTTTTTGTTATCTTGTAATCAGGATACTCCTTCTTAATTATCTTTTTAAGAAGGTTAGAAATATCATCCTTACTTTGTTGGTTAAAAACAAAAACTTTACTTCTTGAAAGAAGTGCACTAATTATTGTAAAGGAAGGATTTTCAGTAGTAGCTCCTATAAGTGTAATTATCCCCTTCTCTACATATGGAAGAAGAGCATCCTGTTGGGCTTTATTCCATCTATGTATCTCATCCAAAAAAAGCATTGTTTTTTTGTTGTATTGTTGATTAGTTTTGGCAACTTTTAGAATCTTTCTTAAATCTGCCTTACCACTGTTAACAGCTTGCATTTTGTAGAAATCATAGTAAAGATTTTGAGATATGATATATGCAAGAGTTGTTTTACCTGTACCTGGTGGTCCCCAGAAAATCATTGAAGGAACTTTCCCTAATTTCAAGAACTTCCTTATTGGGCCATTCCTCCCGACAAGATGTTCTTGTCCTACAAAATCATCTAACTTTGAAGGTCTATATTTTGACGCTAATGGTTCGTATACTGGCATGTATATCATTATACATATATGTGGTCAATAGGCATACTCATATAGTATACCCTCTTTGAGTTTGATTTCCTTCCCTTTCTTGTTTGGTAGTTTAGATTTGTATGTAAATACCTTTGTGCCTTCTTTTAGTTCTTCTTTAAATTTCTCCTCAAGATTTGAGAGGAGTGCCTCTGGGAGTGAACAGTACAAAACATCATACTCGGCCAAACTAACATTAAAGAAGCTTTCCTCTCTAAATTGTACTTTTGAGTTGAATGGAGCAAAGAGGATTTTTTTAAGTTTTTGAATAATGAGAAGTAAAGGGCTAATCTCGTAGCCAATACTTTGACATTTGTAAATTTTGTTTACTGCGAAAACCATTCTACCATCCCCACTTCCCAGATCAACGAAATTTTGTTCCTTCTTTAAATTAAACTTTTTAATTATTTCCTTGAGTATTTTTTTAGGTGTTGAGTAGAAGGGATTTACAAAATTGAGTATCATAGAGACAATGTATGCCACAAAAAGCAATATCACTAAAAAAGACATTGCGAGTGCTAATCCGTTTGGCATATGAGATAATTAAAAATAATTAAGATATATACATATATGATAGACGGAATTTTAATTGTAGACAAGGAGGTGGGAATTTCATCATATGATGTCATTCGAAGAGTTAAGAGAATTCTTGGAAAAAGGCAAAAAATTGGCCATGCAGGAACTTTAGATCCTTTTGCAAGTGGAGTGTTAATTTTGTTATTTGGTAAAGCTACTAAATTAATGTCTACATTTCTTACCTATGAAAAAGTATATGAGGCAGTAGCGGAATTCGGTTTTACAACAGACACGCAAGATATTACAGGAGCGATTGTAAACAGGGATGAGAAGGGAAAGAAGACTACAAAGGAAGAGATGCAAGAGCTTATTGAAGGTAAGTTTCTAGGAGATATTCAACAGATTCCTCCAATATATTCAGCCAAGAGAATTAAAGGTCAAAGAGCATACAAACTAGCAAGAGAAGAAAAAGAGGTTGAATTAAAGCCGAGAAGTATTCATATATCACAGTTTGAGATATATGAGTATGAGTTCCCAATATTCAAAGCAAAAATAAGGTGTTCTTCAGGTACATACATTAGAACCCTAATACATGATCTAGCTATTTCTTTGGGTACCTATGCGACCATAAAGGAACTGAAGAGAACAAGTATTGGAGATTTTAAAGTTAAAGAATCGATAAAGAGTGAGAATATTTTAGAAATGAGTGAGGAGCAGATAGAAAGAAGAATTATTAATTTGTAATATATGTGAAATGAAAAAGGGAAAGATGTACATAGTAGGAACCCCTATCGGAAATCTTGGGGATATTACTTATCGAGCTATTGATATATTAAAGTCATGTGCATTCGTTTTGGCGGAAGATACAAGAGAGAGTATTAAGCTATTTAAAAAATATGATATTAATACTCAGCTAATCTCTTACAGAGACCAGAATCATTTGAAAATGATTGGTAAGATTAAAGAGAAGTTAGATATGGCTTTAAACCTTGCATTAATCTCTGATAGTGGGACGCCTTTGATAAGTGATCCTGGATTTAAGCTTGTGAGAGAGCTTAGAAAGGAAGGATATACAATTGAAAGTATTCCTGGACCTTCGGCATTAATCTCTGCGTTGTCTATAAGTAGTCTTCCTACAAATAGGTTCATGTTTCTAGGATTTTTACCTAAATCTCAAAAAAAGAGGAAAGAGATTTTGGAGAAGTATCTAGAACTTGGTGATACTGTAATAATGTATGAGTCCCCTAACAGGGTTTTGGATCTATTATCCTTGATTCGTGAATGTACTTATGAAAATACTGTTGTCCTTGCTAAAGATTTAACGAAGATGAGAGAAGAGATATTAATCGGAGAGGCAGGAGAGCTTAAAAGTCTACTTAAGGATCGAGATTTTGCAAAACATCCACACGGAGAGTTTGTAGTATTGGTATACCCTACTTTGAAAACAGAGTAAGGTAACTTTCATCGGAGAGCTTCTCTATTCTCTCATATGAGGTACCCTTTATTTCTGCTGTTGTTTGAATAACTTCTTTGATTAATGCAGGTCTACCATACCTCTTTGTAGATTTTTTATTTTTCCTTACACTTTGTGTAGGAAGGAAAGGTCCATCAGTTTCAAAGAGAATCCTATCTATGGGAGTGTTTTGTAATATCTCTCGTACGTTATCTCCACTAGGATACGTTATTATTGCATTGAAACCGACATACATACCAAGATCTAATACTTTTTCAAGCATTTTAAGACTGCCAGTATAGCTGTGAAAAGAACCCCTAATTATACCTTTACCCTCTTTGGCAAGAATTGAGAGAGCGTCTTTTGTACATGAGTCATCATCTATTAAACTCCGCGAATGAATACTCATTGGGAGATTATGCTCAACAGAGAGTTTGCAGAGTTTTCTAAAAGTTCTCCTTTGAACTTCTTTTAGCTGTTCTATCTCATCTTTGTCAAATTGGAAGTACTCATACATACCGTAGTAATCAAGACCACACTCCCCTATTGCATCTATCTTTTTGATATTCGAATTGAAATACTCTTCGTATATATCAATCTGTTTTTGAGCATACTTAAATATGTCTAAATCTTGGAGATTGTTTTTCGCCATTGCATCTTCAAAACGCGAGGGGTGTAGACCTAGTCCTAAATCTAAGATATCGGGGAATTCCTTTTCTAGTTTATCTACCATATCGATGGTCTCTTGGTAGTCAGAGATGTCTGTTGTTTGTGCTAATATTTTTTTACCACCTAGTTGAGCAAATTCTTCGATATCGCTTTGAATATTCTCTTTTAGTGGACTCATAGCTATATGTACATGTGAATCGTGCATGCAACTATTCTATCATACAAAATAGTGTATAATGAGTGCTGGAATTTTAATTGTTGATAATATGATAAAATTATACTGTTATGAAAGGTCGGTGGTATGTTAATTGGCTTGTTGTTATTACGGTATTGTTACTCTTTACATCGTTAGGAACTTTTGCCATATCAATAAAAGATACGGTAGGGATTAAAAAATGTGCCTATGGAGATAATTTTGATGATAACTGTATATGTAATAGTGATGGGGAGGTGGTATGTGAAGAAGAATCTATGCAATCTATTGAGAATACAGAATTTATTAGCAAAAATCTAAACTATTCCTATGAATTTCTTAGCTATTTTGATGTTAGCTCTTCTCAAAAAGAAATTACATTTGTAGATATCTCACAAACATTGGGGATTCTAAAGATTACTGTGGAGTTACCTAGTTACTGTAACGAGAACAGTGAACCAGCCAAACAGATAGGGTTTTATAAAGGAACAGAGGAAGGTCTTGTATTAACCACAGCAACGAATTTAGTGAGTGAATCATATAACAGAACTTGTGTTGTAGAAGGGACATTTAGTATAAGTACATTTACTCTTCCAGAATCAGATACTTTTGAGATTATATATCAAGATGAGTATGGATCTTCCTTTGCAGCTAACAGCTGTCTCTATGGAGGATACATTCGAAACAATGGAGATGTATATAATTCAATAGATGGATGTTCGATTTGTAGCTGTAGAGATGGAGAGAATGTCTGTGAAGAGCAGGATTCCTGTCTATAACAGACCAATATATATTCCGAGTATACAACCGAAGAGTGTAAATAACCAAAATCTCATGGTTATCTTATACTGGGGCCACCCTATCGCTTGGAAATGGTGATGAATTGGAGCTATCTTAAAGACCCTCTTTTTAAAGAATTTCATACTAATTATTTGTATAGCACTTGATCCTATAATTACCCAAGTTATTGATGACATTAAGAGGTATGGTATCAGATTGTCAGTTACCAGACCGACAAAGAATATTGAGAAAGCCAGTGGCATTGCACCAGGTCCTCCATTCCAAAATCTTGCTGGAGGGATATTAAAGTAAAGGTCCACTATTAGAACTCCTAAAACAATTGTTAAAAATGGGAGGAATTCAGATTGACCCTGTACTAACAAAAGTACAGCCATAGCTGCAGTAATGACAACAAAGATTCCAATCATTAAGCCGTCTAATCCATCAGTAAGCTCTCCCGCGTATATTGCAAATTGACCTATTATACTTGTCAAAAGAAGGATTGCTGGTGTAACAGATATAGTTATAGTACCCAAGAGAGTTAAGGTACCAAAGGAACCAGTTGTGTAAAGGAGGTACATTATTAAAACATTGAGTAATATTGCAAATACAAGTTTAACTAATCTCCATTCGAATGTTTCTTGAAAGGCTTTTACTTTAGAATTATTCTTAAATCCATTTGTAAAGATAGCTACATCTATAAAACCCCAGAAGCCAAAGAGAAGAAATCCTATCAGTAATACCCTTAAAGCAGGAAACATAGGAACAAAGACATATGTTACTAGAGGAACAATAATCCAGATTAATATCCCCCCCATATTGGGTGTTCCATTTGTTTGAGTTGTTTTCATTATTCTCATAAAAATAGAGTTTGTGCCTGTCCCAGAACCTAGTTTTGTCTTTTTTAGATTACTAACCTGATTCAACTTATAGAGGATAGAGATCATTAGAGGAGCAGCAAGTATTGATATTACGGTGGAGATCAGTAAATAATCTAAGCTTTCTTTTAGTATTTCTTGCATTTTTATTAATTACTAATTTATTGCCTATTATCTCAATTTCTTCTCGTTATTTCTAGGTCATTCGCTACAGCAAGGAAAATATTTGTCCATAGGGGCACCACTGTGTTTGCTGCATATGGGCTATTTTTAGGTTCTTCAAGCCTTATTAACATTATCATCTTAGCATCTTCTGATGGTGCAAAACCGACAAAGGTTGTAATAGTTTTATCTTCTTCGTATCCAGGGCCATCTTTTTTAATCACTTGAGCAGTACCAGTTTTTCCTGCAATATCATAATTCTTCAACTTTTCTATATATATAGGACTTATTCCTCCATCTTCTACGACTCGAGTCATCATTTCAGCTACTGCATCTGAGGTCTCCTTGGAGATTGGATTAGAGAGAATCTGGGGTTCAAAATCTATTGTCTCTTTTTCATCTGATATTGAAGATATTATGTATGGCCTCATTCGTTTACCATCGTTGGCTATTGTACTGATTCCAGAAATCACTTGCAAAGGAGTTGCCGAGATACCTTGTCCATATGATGCTGTAATTGTATCTAATCTGGTCCATTGTGTGTCTGATTTAAGGTAAAAGCTGCTTTCCTCTTGTAAACCTATACCAATAAAGCTTCCGATTCCGAATTCTTTTAATTTTCTATAGTAATAGTTAAAATCAATTTCTAAAGCAGTTCTTGCTATACAGGGGTTATTTGAGTTCTTTAACATATCTGCTAAATCTTGTAAACCATCTGGCCTTTTGTCCCACTGGTATATCTTTCTCCCCTTAAGATCTTCGTAACCGGTTACCTCATAAAGATCTAAATAGCCTGTTTTATCATTACACATATAATCTTTTGGTATATCTCCAGATTCCAATGCAATTGAAACTGTTATTGGTTTCTGTACAGATCCGAATTCGTATACATCAGCTACTGCAAGATTCTTAAACATCCAAGGATCGGATATCCTCCAGTACTCATTAGGATTATAATTGGGGTAGTTAGCCATAGATATAATCTCTCCAGTATTGGGATTCATGATTATTACTGAACCACTTTTTGAACCTGTGTCAGTAACTCCTTCTTTTAGGATTTTCTCTACTTTACTTTGAATTGCAGGACTTATCGTTAGAGTGAAGTCTCTTCCAGATCGAGGAAGTACAGGCTCGTATTCTGCAGTAAGAATTGTATTACCGTAGGAATCCTTCTCTTCATAGGTATATCCTTCCTTTCCGGTAATATCGTTAAAATAGAAGCCTTCTATCCCATACTGACCGAGATCCTCTCCTTCACTATCTTTCCCTATAAAGCCGATTACATGAGATGCTAGATCTCCGTTTGGGTAAACCCTCTTTAGGTCCTTTTCGAAGTAGAATCCAAATCCGGCCCTATTTATATCCTCATCACCAAAGATATTTACATTTGCAAGTGCACTCTTTCTTTCGGAGTCTACCCCTCTTGCTAGGTTTGCATAAACGAAATCATCGGATAATTTCTCTTCAATTACACTTTTTTCAACCTCGAGTATGGATGAAACGGTTGATATGAATTTCTCTTTGCTTTTAAAAAATATTTCTCTATCTCTCTCGTTTATGCTTAAGGATGCGTATATGTTCCATACAGGTTGGTCTACTGCTAGTACAGTGCCATCACGGGCTAGAATCATACCTCTTTCTGCACTCTGCGTACCGATATCTTGATACTGTTGTTGGGCTATTGCTTGGAATTTGTCGCTTTCTAAAACCTGCCATCTAAAGGCTTGTATCATGATTGCTAGGCCTAAGGCGGTGGTTATAGCGATTATTAGATTTAGATTTCTTTCTTGGGTTGTTGAATTCTTACTCTTCTTTCTCCTACCACTTCTACTTTTTGATTTGTGAAGATGAGATAAGCTACGCATTATTTATTAGCAACCAAGGTAGGATCTTCAATATATATGTATGATTGTTCTATATCTTGGGAGAGTTTTAATTTTTTTTGAGAAAGCTGTTCAATCACCTTTATTGAGCTACTTTTTGCAATCTCTTCTGATATGTCCCGGTTTTCTTCTAGTAGATATTCTTTTTCAGTATTTAGTTTTTCCAATTGAACACCTAGGGGGGTTAATACAGAGTTCACTACTAATTGAGAGAGAGTAAATGCGACAAAAGAAAACAGTAACATTATGCGAAATATATTTTTTTTGTTTTTCTCTTTATTTTTCATTAGGCAGTCTATTATCTTTTCTCTATAACTCTTAATTTAGCTGAAGTGGCTCGGGGATTGCCTGTCATTTCTTTCTCGGTTGGGGCAATAATCTCTTTAGAAAGAAGCAACCCCTTTCCACCACTTACTAACTTGTTAAAGAATTCTTTAACTACTCTATCCTCCAAGGAATGGAATGATATTACACACATTCTTCCTCGGGGTTGTAAGAGCTTAAAAGCCTTGTCTAAACCAATCTTTAGTGCATTAATCTCATCGTTTACCGCAATTCGCAGGGCCTGAAAGACCCTGCGAGAAGGGTTCTTAGAACTTTGATGAGCTGCCGGCACAACTCTATAGACAAGTCTTGTAAGATCTCCAACCGTATTAATATCCGTAATATTTTCTTTTATCTCTTTCGCAATTCTTTTTGAATATCTCTCTTCGCCATATATGGTGAAGAGATAGGCTAACTCTTTTTCAGTTAGTCCTGCTAAGAGATCTTTTGCAGTGACTTGAAGCTCACAATCCATACGCATATCTAGGGGGTCATCTTCTTCTCTGTAGCTAAATCCTCTTTGATGAGACTGTTCAATTTGTCGAGATGAGAGTCCCAGGTCCATTACTATTCCATTTGGTTTCCTGTCATACTTTTCTAGTACCACATCTAGATTTGAGAAGTTAGCCTTTTTAATATGCCAATTCTCCCCTATTTTATCCTTGTAGTAATCGTTTACAAAATCTATTGCGTATTTATCTTGATCTAAGCTAAGCAGCAATCCATGCGGACTTAATTGTTGATATATCTCAAAACTATGTCCTCCATCTCCGAGTGTACAATCTATGTAAAAACCCTCAGATTTGATGTTTAGGCATTTAATAGTTTCTTTGAGCAGTACCGGTTTATGAATCTTTTCCATTTACTCTGCTTCATTCATCTTATTAATCTCTTGTGCTATTTTGTCTCCATGGGTTTTGAGATATTTGACTCTCTCTTCCCATTCCTCCTTATCCCATATCTCTATCCAATTAATCAGACCGATAAAGACGACATCTTTCTTTAATTCTGCGTGTTCGAAGAGAGCTTGAGGTATTAGAAATCTTCCCTGTTTATCTATGCCTATTTCTGTAGCACTACCAATTAAGAATCTGCTTGTATCACGAATATTTTTATTTATAAAAGAGCCATTTAATACATTTTTTCCAATCTTTTCCCACATTCCTTTATTAACAAGTATCAGTGAATTTTCGTATCCCCTTGTTAATATTATTTCTTCTCCTAGTTCATCTCTAAACTTCTTTGGAAGTGATACTCTTTTCTTTTCCCCTACTCTACTTCTATATTCTCCAATAATCATGTGTAAAATATACCACTTTTTCCCACTCCTTGCCACTAATGTACCATCCTTTTTTCACTTGGTCAAGAGAATATTACTACAAGGTACATATTATGAAGAGAAACTATTTGGAAATGCTAAAAATTTCAAAATTGTTAAATTGAAGAATTAGTCTTAGTAAGAAATATATGATGCATGAAAGAACTTAATCTTCCCATTTAATGTCAGCTCCCAACATTCTTAGGTTTTTCACGAAATTCGGATGAGCCCTTTTAATTGTATCAGCATTCCTTATTAAACTCTCTCCATCGACAGTTAGTGCTATCATCATAAGTGCTACAGTTGCTCTAATGATGTTTGGGGCATGAACTTCTGCCGAATTCAATTCCTTTCCTCCAAATACAATCACTCTATGGGGATCACACATAACTATATGGGCTCCGAACTTTATCATCTCAGATATCCAGAAGAAACCACCTTCATAAAGTTTGTTCCAAAACATACTATTTCCTTCTGCTTTAACAGCAAGGGCCATCATAAGAGGTAGTAAATCCGCAGGGAAATATGGCCATGGAGCTGCTTCTACCTTCTGTAACAGATTCTTAGTAATTGGTTCCTGAACTTTTAATTTTCTGTTATTCTTTGAGAAAGCGGTGTCCCCATCATATTGAATATGCACTCCGAATTTCGCAAATGTCTTATTTATTAAATCAAAATACTGAGGAATAGCATTCTTAACTCTAACTTCTCCCCCAGTCATAGCACCCAAAGCTAATAGAGTTGTAATTTCATGATGATCAGAAGAAATTGTAAAATCGGCTCCATGCAGGCTATCTACACCCTCTACGGTTAATGTAGATGAGCCAACACCTTTAATATTAGAGCCCATCTTTATTAAGAAATTACAAAGATCTTGAACATGAGGCTCTGAAGCAGCATTAACCATTACAGACTTTCCTCTTGCAAGACAAGCTGCCATCGCGAAATTCTCGGTTGTCGTAACTGACATGTAGTCTTGCCATAGAGAAGCTCCCTTCAATCCCTTTTTTGCATCTATTAAAATATGACTATTAAGATCTATTTTAGCACCTAATTTCCTTAATACTTCGAAGTGTGGATCTAGCTCTCTTATCCCTAAAGTGCATCCTCCAATCTGTTCTTTTATCTGAAGTTGCTTATGTCTATGTAGTAATGGTGCTAAGAGAAGAACGGCCCCTCTCATTCCCAATGGGAATTCATTATCATCAAAAGAGTCACAGAATTTAGAATTATTAATTTTAACAACTTGCTTCGCCTTATCCCAATCTATTCTTGAACCTAAACTTTCCATTAGTTCAATTAACTGACGAACATCTGTTAATTCTGGGAAGTTATGTATGGTAACAGTTTCATCTGTTAAAAGTGTTGCACAAAGTATTGGGAGTGCGGCATTCTTATTTCCTGCGGGAGTTACCTCTCCATGTAACTTATTTCCACCTCTTACTATTAAATTTGCCATAATATTTTTAAATTATATTAATTTCACACTCTAACTCTATACCAGTATTTGTTTTGAAATCTTTCTGCATTCTTTCTATAAAGGATAGTATATCAGAAGGTTTTGCTTCTCCGTAGTTTGTAACTATTAGTGGGTGGGAAATCCATGTGCCGATATTTCCCTCTCTTCTGTTCTTCCACCCTAACCTATCTAATATGTATGCTGCAGGTATTTTTACCATATTCTTTTCTTTAGTCTGATACTTAGGGATATTAGGAAATCTTTTTAGTAGTCTTAAGTATTCATTTATAGGGATAACAGGATTTTTAAAGGTACTTCCACAGGAGCCATATTCATCAAGGCTGGGGAGTTTCTCCTCTCTTATTTTTACTATAGCATCATATATATTTTTAGGTGTTAAATCTTTACCCCTTAACTTTTCTTTTACTCCAGAGTATTGTATATATTTTTCATCAACTTTTTTACGAAACTTTTCGAGTTTAAAAGTAACATTTTTAATGATGGTTTTTCCCTTTAGATTTTCTTTAAAGATACTGTTTCTGTAACCGAAACCACACTCTTTATTATCTATTTCATATGTTTTACCAGTAGAGATATCAAGTATTTCAACTTTTATTATTAAATCTTTTACCTCTACGCCATATGCTCCTACATTCTGTATTGGGGTAGCTCCTACCGTACCTGGAATTAAACCTAGATTATGTAGTGCAAGGAGATCTCTTTTTACACCCCATCGTACAAATTTCTCCCATTCTTCTCCGGCTTGAACTTTAACGATTAGACTCTCAAGACCCTCCTCAAGAATCTCAATTCCTTTGTTTCTGATTAGAAATATACAGCCTTTAAAATTATCTGAGAAAAGGACATTAGATCCTCCACCAAGTACGAAGAACGAATCAAGGTATTTTTCTAAGGGATTGAGTGAAAAATCAGAATCTTTTTCAAGGGAGCAAAGAGTATCTATTTTTACATCCACATTAAAGGTATTTAGCTCTTTTAATGAGATATCTTTCTCTATCTTCATTGCTAAAGTATATAACAAAGTGTAAACAAACAGTAGAAACCTATTTCAGATAGTTTTGTAGTATATCATCTAAGATATGAGCCAATGCATTACGAGGGAAGAGCTTCTCTAGCTTATCATATTCAATCTTTCTTAATTGTATCTGTTTCTTTAATCTCTCTATCTCTTTTTTTAGATCACTTTTTTCTAGATATTTATCTTCTAGGATATTTGCTGTGCCTACATCTTTAAGTATTTTTGCATTAAGGTATTGTTCGTTGTGTGTCACCCATGGGATTGGGATTAGAAGAGCGACCTTTTTTAATACACCTAATTCATATACAGTATTTGCTCCGGATCTTCCAACAAATATATCCATATTATTTATTACATATCCAATACTTTTTTCATCTATGTATTTTTTAACTACAAAACGTTCCTTAAGGAATGCGGGTAACTTATTTCTAAACTCCAACCCTTTCTCATAATCTTTATAAATACTATTGCTTCCAGTTTGTAGAAGGATTCGGTATGACTTTAAGAGTTCCTTAATAGAATCTAGAACCTTTACATTTATCTTGTGTGAACCCAATCCCCCACCAGATATATATATTAAGGGTAGTTCTTTGTTTGTTACATTTAGAGATAGTATTTCCTTATCCGTATCAGGGGTCATATCTTTGATAAAGATATGTTTCCTAACAATATTTCCGACATGAGAGGTTTTACTTTCTCTGAAGTACTTCTTAGAGCTTTCAAATGACAGATATATCTTTTTAGCAAATTTGCCAGCAATCTTGTTAGATAGCCCTACGGATGCTGTTTGCTCATGCAAATATATTGGAATTCTTAAAATCCATGCTGAGAAACAAACTGGAACAGAAACATATCCTCCGGCGGAGATGATAAAGTTGGGTTTCTCCTTTCTAAGTATTTTGAAAGAATCTTTAATACCTAAAAATGTTCTTAAGAGTAGAGGTATAGAATTTGGGGATAGTTTCCTTTGTAATTTCCCGGCGCGAATGTAATGTTTGTTTACTGGAGAATCTTTCATTATTTTTTTCTCAAGAGAGTTTCCTTTTTTTTCTCCAATCATACCTAGATCACTTCCGATATAATGGATATTATTGCTTGGTATATCATAGTTCTCCGTCAGAGCTTGAAGTATTGCCTTAGCTACAGAGAGATGTCCCCCTGAGCCACCACCTGTTACCACTATCTTGATTTTTGATCTAAGCATTTTTTGTATACCTACTAATATTTAAGAGTAAACCTAATGCCATCATTGTTACTATTGTACTAGACCCCCCATATGTTAGAAAGGGCAAGGGTATTCCAGTAAGGGGAATGAGACCTACGTTGGCTGCCATATTAAAGAATGCTTGGCATGTTAACCATATTGTAATACCAACTGCCAGAAACTTTCCTTTGTCATCTGGGCTTTTTTTCGCTATTTTGAAACCTCTCCAAAGGAAAAAGATCCAGGCTGAAATTATAATGATTCCCCCCCATAATCCCAATTCCTCTAGTATTATAGCAAAAGTAGAGTCTGTAAAGGCAGTATTCTCAACTAGATATCCAAACCTTTGCCTTGATTGTCCAAAGCCTTTACCCCATATTCCACCACTTCCAATCCCTATCAAAATTTGTTGTAATTGATATCCACTCCCTTGGGGATCTGCTACTTCACCCTTCAGGAGAAGACTTAAAAATGTCTGTATCCTTGATAATCTGTACGGTTCTAATACTGCGGCGATAATACCTAGGGGTATACCTACAACGCCTATAACTGCTATCGATGCCATCGAGTGTGCTCGATCTTTCCCTGAGAGGAAAAACATAATGAAAGCTGTAGAACAAATAATTAGTGCAGTTCCTAGATCAGGTTCCAAAACTATTAATAAGGCGACAATTACTAATACGAAAAGAAAGCTAAGAAAGTTTTTCAAAAAACCCTTTTTAAAGGCATCTTCTAAACTTTTGTAGCTATACTGATTCTTCGATAACCAGCTGGCAAAGTACATCACTGTAGCTAATTTTGCAAATTCTGCCGGTTGTACTCTAGGTAAAGAGCCTATCTCAAACCATCGTTTAGATCCATTGGTTACTTCTCCTGAAATTAAAACTAATATAAGAGTAATAATTATGAAAAGTAGGAAACCTGTTGATATCTTAAGGGTTTGTTTATATGGGATTCTTGAGAGTATGTACATACCGATGCCTCCGATAAAGAGCCACAGCATTTGTGATTTAAGGAAATAAAATTGATCATTAAAGACCTGATTAGCATTATATACACTTGCGTCAAATATCATTATTGCACCAAATATTGCCATTGCAATTATGAAAAATAGTATTGGTTTATCCACCCCGTTTTGTTTCTTAGAGCGTTTTTTTCTCTTTTGTTTTCTCGACATTATATAAGTATTAATATACTATATATTTTAATATGACTCAAAAGGAAAAAGATATTGTTATATGTGTTGGGGGTCCTGGAGGATCAGGAAGTACAACAATATCAAAGATGCTTTCTGAACACTTTAAGATTAAGCGTATCTATGCTGGGGATCTTTTCAGAAAGGAAGCGAAAGAAGAAGATATACAAAATTTCGAGAAATTCCTACAAGAGATTTCAAAGGGAGGGAACTCTCTTGATTTAGAAATTGACAGTTTACTAGAGGAGTATGCTAGAAAAGGTAATATCGTAATAGATAGTAAGATTTTTGGAGCTCTAGCAAAAGAGAAAGCTCTAAGATGTGATGTTTCAATATGGTTAGATGCAGAGCTTGGGATTAGAATAAAAAGGCATCTAGGAAAGGAGAATTTGAGGGGTCTAAAGAAGCTTCAAAGGTATTTAGAAATAAGGAAAAATCTTAAGAAAAGATTCAAGATAGATAAAGAGAAATATTGGAGACTTTATAAAATTAAATACGATAAGCCCTCTTTGTATTATAATATGGTTATAGACTCATCCAAGATGAATGAAGATGAGACATTTAATTTAATTTTAAAAAAGATAAAAGATGGAGGATACATTAAAGGGTAGTAATGTCACCAACCCATCATCTGACCCAACTAGTCACATAAACCCCAATCCCCCTACGGTTTACAAGGACAATGGTACACAACCAGAAGACTTAGATAGTAGGTGGAGAAGATGGAAATGCCTGAAGTGTGGCTATCTTTATGAGGGTGTTGAGGAATTGAGAAAATGCCCCAAATGTGGAAATGAGAATCCAGATCTCTTCAAGGATGCTGACTAATGGTGCCGAGAGGGGGAATCGAACCCCCACTCTATTTCTAGAACGGGATTTTAAGTCCCGCGCGTCTGCCTGTTCCGCCATCTCGGCTTAGTGCGTAGTATTTTAGAATAGTTTTAACCTTTTATCAATATATCACTATTCCAGTATATCCCAGATATGCCCATAGGCTTTTGAATGTAGTTGGGTAGTAATATCTTCTTCCCCTCCAAGGGTCGTTTGTCATAATAGTTTGTGGATTTTCTGGAGTTCCGATATACCCAACAAGAATCTCTGAATGCATTCCATGATATGCGGTATATCCACCAGGAAGGGTGAAAACTCCTCCTTGAGTATATCCGTTGTATACATAAAGTAGTATGGGGTGACCATTTTTAACCTCCTCTAGGGCACTTGTTAGACTCATACCCTGTTTTACTGAATTACTAACGCCCCTACTTGAAATATATGAGGATATCGGTCCCCAATGTACACCATACTCTTCGACCCATTTATCATTGGGATTTTGTATTGAAGCATCTTTCTCTGCAATCCCTATACTATTTCTTATACCATCCTCTGAACTGCTAATTCCTTTATACCCAAGCGCCATTCTTGTCGCAACTAGATTACATGTAAAAGATTCTTGTTGATAGTACTGTGGAACACTCAGTAAAAAGCTTTGATATTTAGTAGTAAAGGAAGTATAGAATGCTTTACTTGAATTGATACCATATAATGCTTTTATCCCACTCGGGATACTAATAGTATATTTGGTTCCATATGAGAGATTGTTTGCAAAAGAGTAGTACAAAATATTTCCATCCCATGAAAATAATCCGGAGATATTTGGTGATATAGAGAATCTTTCTTCAACGGATTTTTTATCTACAGGTTGGTTGAAAGTTAAAGAGACACTCTTAATTGTGTTCGCGACATTTGTTGAATAGTTTCTGGGATATGAATATAACAAAGAAACAGATCCTGGGGTTTTAAATGTAATAACGATGTCATCTTCTATATACCCAGAGTGTATATTCTCTATCCCAGCTTTCAGAGTAATAGTATACTCAGTATTTTTCGCAAAAGAGGCCTTGGGAGTAAAGAGTAAGTTTTTGCCATTCTCAGAAAGATTTAAACCACCTTCAACTTCTGGTTCAATTAGGAATTTTCCTTCTAAACTGCTCTCTTCTATAGCATCATCAAACTCAATAATTAGAGGTTCGCTAGTGGATATGTATCCACTACTCCGATTGTATCCTTTAACACCAGGAGCGGGTGTTGTTTTAAAAGTGATCTCCTTGACCAACTCTTCAGATTCAGTAGATATTTTCTCAAGTGTAAGAGGATTGTATTTGATAATGTTCATAAATACTTGGAGTGTATATTTTGTGCCTTGCTTTAACTTTTTAGGAAGAATGATAACGCTCTTAGTAGAATCTCTTTTGATTTCATACTCTGTCTCTGGAGTGAATATGGCTTCCCATTCTACAAAATCTTGATCCTGAGTATCTAAATCTAAAGTTATCGGTTCCGTAATATTTACACTCTCTAAATTATTTCCTAAAATCACAGCTTCAACATCTGGAGCCTTTGGAGTAAAGAACTCTTGACTATTCTCATGCTTTGTTCCATATGGGAATATCCTTTGTATTCCCGTTGTGTATATGACTATTTTTTGATCTGGTAAAAATGACTCTAATGGGGTAATCTTAATCTCTTCTATTAGAGACTCTATACCTAGAAAGTAATCTAGTTCGATATTAACTTTAGTATTAGGAGAGATATTTAATCTAAGTTCAGATTTTTTTAATGGGGAGGAAAATACTAGAGTAATTTCTTCGCTACTTTGTAATCTATTGGATTGGGAATTTGCATTTACAGAAATATGAGGAACAGCGAAGAGGGAGACAACGAGTAGTGCTAGAATTAATATTACAAAAAAGGATAATTCAAAGATATTGAGAATCTTAAGAATTTTCTTCTTTCTAATAACTTTAAAGATATAACCGACGAAAGATAGTATTGAAAAAAGCAAGGGAGGAGATAGTAGGTATATGACATTTTTGTGGAAGATGTCTTCTAGAAATATATCATAGAGAAGATATATACTTACTGTTAAGATGAGGAGAAAGGAACCTAGAATTAAGTCGAAATGTTTTGAAAGGAATTTCTTTGATTTGTTCCTAAAGATTAGAGATAGGGAGAAAAGTATTAAAAAGAGTAGCAAGGATAGGAAAATGTATATACGGACAGTATAATTAGGGATGGAAAGACTTAATTTAGTAATCCAACTTTCAAATCGCATACTATAGTTTTACATTATATGTATGTACTTTATCAAGTGTAATGAATATAACGGGACCGTTATCATTATCGTAACGATAGTTGTGTGCATATTTTAAAGCTCCTTCAATGTGAGGCCCTTCTGTGTTAAACCAGTGAGGGTGGGAGAGATATGTAATAATAATATCTTCTTTTGTAATTCCCCCTTTGTAGTTACTATCAAATCTAGAAATCAATTCATCCGAACTATATGCCCAGGAATCCCCTCCATTGTTTGGATATTCCCAGATATTAATATTAGGATTGTCTGTTACATTCTGATCTTCACTGTTCATCTGATACGGTTGTGTAGTCTCTTGTAGATCCCAGTGCCCTTCTAAAGAGTTTCTTCCATGTATGTAAGATGTCCTTCCAGAAGATTCAATATTAAAACCCAAATTGTTTAAAACATTAATATTCTCTTCATCAATATACCATCCCCCTGCCCTATACATTGTTGGTCTTGGTAATCCAAACTTCTCGAACTGAGTTAATGCCCACGAAATGATTTTTCTAAATTCGTTGTACTCATAATTGCTGTTAGGAGTATCATGTCCATTTCCAGTAGGACTTCCCCATGCAGGGTTGTTATGGACATTAACACCACTAGCTTCAACTAAGCTGTTGTACATATGAAGATGTAACCCTATACTATCCTCTTCTCTGCCTACAACCCAATTAGTTAAATACTCATACCTATTTTTAGCTAGGTATATATAAATGTAGGGATTGAAGAAATGTGTCATTGGAATATTGTATTTTGTTGAAATATCTGCCATCTGATTTAAATATTCCTCTTTTACATCAAAGCCTTCCCAGTCAATACTCCAAACGACATAGACAGGGTTTGACACTTTAAAAGAGAAAGATTTAGAGATTTCATTCTCACAGCTAGTACAAACAACAAGTAGTTTGTATTTCCCACTCTTTAATTCTTCTACAGGTATATTTATAACCCATTTGTCTTCCTGAAAGATTGCATCAACCTTATTTCCGTCGTTTAGGGTGTATTCAACAACAGAGATACTCTCTTTCGGTAGAGAAAGCTTAATATTAATAATATTATTCTCAATGTATGGAGATTTAACATACCACTCTCTTAGGGGAGATGTATTGGCAAGTGCATCCTTAATGTTATCTTCTAGTAGTAAGCACTCCTCTGTACTTTCTCCCTTTATCTTTTCGCTTTTTACCGCAGTATCTGTCTCAATTTGAGGATCTTCTTTTGTTAGAAATATAGATGTGGATACTAAGATTAAAAGTATTAGTATCAGTATCATCAGTCTCTTATTCATAGCCAATTATACCATTTTACGATGGGATACTATGGGGTATAACAGAAGAGTTGATAAAATGACTAAATTCACAAATATACTTATAAATTCGTTCCCTGTAGGTTTGATAAAGGCTTTTGCAGTAAAGACAAGAAGAGTTGAGAAAGCAAACTGTTCAAGAGGATACCTCCCGACTCTTGTAAATAGTTTAAATATTCCCTTCGAGAGAATCCCCTTGTATTTTCGATATATGAGTAGTACTCCTAGTATATATATGAATCCATACATTAAAAACAAAGGAGATGGAGGCCATCTATACCAGTGTGAGATTTTAAATATGTAGAGAATTAAAAATATTAAAGTAGAGATTAGTAATGTTTTAAGTAGTATTTTGTTTTTATTATATTTACTTAAGAGGAGTCCAAAGGTATAGATTGGTAGATATGGAAATAGAGGGAATCTATGCTGATTTCTGTATCCAAACATATTCTCCAAAACAATCCTAATAGGATCTGGGAAGGGATATTTGGAGATTCGGGTGTAGATAAATAGAGCAATGAAATAGATAATAAGACTTAAAGCTATTAAAATGAAAGGCTTTTCAAGGAGAATTTTAATTTGTTTTGAGAATATCAGAGGTATAAAAGAGAAAACAATGAAAGCAATTAGAAATTCGGTAAATTCTGGGACATAGTTTAAAAAAGCGATATTTAAAACCTCATTAATGCTGATACCTTTCTGGAGAACCAAAGAAACGAACACAGCACAAATCACATATACTAAGTATATCTCTAACACTCTCTTTACTGTTTTTCGTAAATCAAAAGACTTTTCTTTCTGTATTTTAAGTCCATGTATATATGCAGAGCAGAAAAGAAATATTGAGAAACAGAGAGTAACACCAGCTGTTGTAAAAATGTCTACGACAAAGATATTCCCTGAATACAAAAGAGCATTAACATGGGTTATTACCATTAGAAAAATTGCTGTAGCCCTAAGAAAATCTATACTTAAATCTCTCTTCTCCATATTTATTTATATCATATTGAAGAAAGAAAGGTGACGATGGGACTCGAACCCATGATAGTGGTTTTGCAGACCACGGCCTTAACCAGCTTGGCTACGTCACCTATATTAGGATCCGATAACGTCCTTTACATTTATGATTTCAAGTATTCCGTTGTTGGATCTATTTTTAATAGAACTGCCACTAATAATAGCAATTTTATCATTTAAATCCAATTCTCCATAGGAATATATGCATTCAACACCCTTTTTGACTGCCTCATCTCTATCATCTGGAAGGGTTTGTACAAAATAGCTTTTAACTCCTCGTACGAGCGAATTCTGTCTAATTCTCCCTATATCATCCCCTATTTCAAATATCGGGATTTTTAGTCTATGTCTTGCAAGGCTTCGAGAGGTTCTTCCCGTTTGAGATATAACGACAATACCCTTAAGATAAAGGGAGTTCGTTAAATCAAAGAGACAGTTACACAGTTCATCGGTTTCAATAGATACCTGTGTATATCCTTTGACTCTTTGAGGTGTTAGGATATCCTCTACATTTAGGGCAATCCTGTTCATGGTTTCAACTGCTTCTACGGGGTATTCTCCTGTTGAGGTTTCTGCAGAGAGCATAAGGGCATCACAGCCATCCATTATTGCATTTGCAACATCACTCACCTCTGCACGAGTTGGTCTGACAGATTCCCTCATTGATTCGAGCATTTGTGTGGCAACAATTACGGGTTTCCCAACACTTCTACATTTATAGATCATTTGTTTTTGGATAACGGGAACGCTTTCAAGAGGTAATTCTACACCCATATCTCCCCTTGCCACCATAATACCATCCACTAGAGGGAGTATTTGATCAAAATTATCTACTCCTTCTCTATCTTCAATCTTCGCAATTAGTCTCGTAGTCGTTTTACCCATTAATTCCCTTATTGCTGCAACATCATGAATATCTCGGATAAAGGATGCAGAAATAAAATCAAAATTATTATCTACAGCAAATTTAATGTCCAATTTATCTTTTTCACTCAAACTAGGAAAATTCAGGTGAGTATTTGGAATATTAACGGTCTTTTTGGGTTTTAGAATTCCACCCTGTACTACCTCACATAGTACTTCTTCTCCCCTTATATCCATAACTCTGAGGATTAATAGTCCATCATCTAGGAGGATTTCTGCATTACGGGAGATATCTTTGTGTAGTGTAGGATATGTAATCGCAATATAGTTGGGATCGAGAGAATTGTTTTCTGCTTTATCTGGAACAACATATATCTTATTTCCTTCCTCTAGCTTTCTCTCCTTCTTAAAACCTGTAACTCTAATCTTATGACCCATTGTATCTAGCATAATCCCTACCCTAGGAGAAAGCTCTCGAATACTTTTAGAGACTTTCTGAAGTTCATCGAAATCAGCGAAGGAAGCATTAATTCTTGCTACATCCATTCCTCCATTAATCATGTCTTGAAGTGTTTTTTTATCCCAAGAAGTGGGTCCTATTGTCGCTACTATTTTGGTTTTACAGAAATTTTTATCCAAATGCATATCTACAATATACATTATGAAAGACTTGAGCAACAAGGAAATTACTATCCTATATTATTTTGATTTGCAAAAGATACCTATTAGTATGTAATATTCTATTATGTTAATGTGTAAAGGTATTTAAAATGAAAAAGTCTTTAAGAGATTTACTAACTTATTTACTTGTTGCTTATTTTGTACTAACTATTTTTAAGGGAATAGTGTTACCCCAAAATACTGTGTATATTATTGCCACTTTCCTACTCTTTGCCATATCAATCTTTTTATCTTCTGCTTTACTTAGCTTCTTAACAATCAAAGAAAACTTTATTACAAAATTTGTTATGTCATCTGTTCTTATTTTTGGGGTTTTTTATCTAATAAAGATATTTATGCCAGGTATCGAAATAGAAGAATATTTTTTTAATGGCTTTGATACAGGGAATCTTGTAATAAATAGTTTTAATGTAAATTATATTCTAACAATGGTTTTTGGTAGCCTAGCATATTCATTTATTACCACATTATTCGGGGTTCTTGAGAAAACCTCATAATATTGTATAATCTGACATATGAATGATAATTTACAAAAAATATTACTATATTTTGAAGTTGTGGTTTCTGTTCTTATTGTAATATCAATCCTTTTGCAAAACAGGGCTGAAGGTTTAGGAAAGATGTTTGGTGGTGGTGGAGAGGTTTTTAGAACCAAAAGAGGTTTAGAAAAGTTTTTGCATTACCTAACAATTGTTCTAGCCATACTATTGATCGTTATATCTGCTTTGATATATAAATACGTTTCATAGAATCAAAAGAATGAAAAATAATAAACCGAAGGAGGAGAAATCAACGAGGAATCTTATGCAAGAGGCCTTTGCCCGTTTTAAAGCAACCAAAGAGAATAACAGAGATACTGTTAGCAAGGAAGATAGATTTTCTATAAGAGATTGGTTTTGGTTTTACCCAGCCAATATCTTTGAGTTCTTTAAGAAAGCGGCACCTTTAAGTTTCATCCTTCTTTTCGGAATATTTGGAGTATTTATCTCCATCTTTTTAAGAAGTGATACTCTTGCAAATTTTATGTCATCCCAAAAATCAGACATATTTGTAGAAGGAAGTGTCGGAGCCATTTCTTCTCTAAACCCTATATTTACAACACAAAATCCTGTAGATAGTGATCTACAGGCATTAGTATTTGAGAAGTTTATATCTATTTCTAATAAGGGTGAGCCTATTGAAGGTATTGCCATAGAGTGGTTTGTTTCTTCGGATGGAAAGACATATGATTTTACAATTTCGAATAATCATACATGGCAAGATGGGGAACCTCTGACTATGGAGGATATTTTGTATACATTTGAGACTGCGAAGCAACTCTCCTCTAAGTATAATTACGATACAATCGGTTCTTCAATGCTTGATGTTGAGATAAAGAAGATATCAGATGATAAAATAAGGTTTGTTCTATCCGAAACAAACTCTACTTTCTTTGAAGCAGTTTCGGTGTATATTGTCCCGAAGCACAGACTGGAAGATGTATCTTTGCAAGAGCTTGCATTCGACTCATTTTCTAAATATCCACTTGGATCTGGACCATATGAGGTTTACCGATCTGAACCAAATGTCGTCTATCTTCAAGCTTCAGATTATTTCTGGATTACACTCAAGATAGAGACTTTTATCTATAGATTATATTCAGACTATGATTCTCTAGAGGCTGCATTTAGGAATGGGACACTTGATGCTATGGGAGGTGTTAATACTCCTAAGATGTTATATATAGAGGAATATTCAAGATTTGTAGCTCATACAATTACTTTGGATTCTCGATTAAGAATGATATTTTTTAATACGAGGAAAGAAAAGCTTGAAAGTGCCGAAGTGAGGAGAGCATTGAACTATCTTATGAACAAGGAAGAACTTCTTGATGAAACAAATATTGGTGGGGAATTATCTTATGGTCCAATTGCTGAGAGTTCTTGGGCGTACAGTAGTGAGGAAGTTGAAAGGTATGAGTATAATCCTCAAAAGGCAGAAGAGATACTAAAAAATCTTGGTTATACGTTTAATCAAAACACTCGTTACTATGAAACAGAAGACAAGAAAGTATTGAGCTTCTCTCTTTCCTATTATGATAATGATTATAACAATATTTTGGCTAATACCATAAAAGAACTATACCAGGAAGAAGGTTTAGTCCTGAATTTAGATCCTCTATCATACACTCAATTAACTCAAGAGATTGTTGCTACAAGAGATTTTGAACTGTTAATGTATGAAGTTGAAACTACAATTGATCCGGATCAGTATAATCTATGGCACTCTTTGAAGAGTAACTATCCAGATTTAAATCTATCAGGTTATTCATATGAGAGAGTGGATATTCTTTTAGAGGATGCCAGGAGGAAAACAGACCAGGACGAGAGAAAAGGAGATTATGAGCTTTTCCAAAGATACCTTACCCAAGACTCTCCAGCAATTTTTCTTTATCATCCGAACTATACCTATGTAGTAAGAGAGGATGTAAAGATTTCAGATATTTCAGAGATAGCCTATCCATATCAGAGATTTCAAGATATTTCATATTGGAGTAAATAATGCCAGAAGGGGGAGTTGAACCCCCACCTTCGTTAAGAAGACTACGCTCTGAACGTAGCGTGTCTGCCAATTCCACCATTCTGGCTTAACAGTATTGAAGATTTTAACATAAAACTATTTAGATTCCTTCTCAGAGGTAAGGGAGACCTTAATTTTCTTTTTGGCTGTTTTGGTTGATTTCTCTCTCCCTCTTTCATCGTCAGGATCAATGTGTTTGAAATCTTTAAGGAACAGGTCCCTATCTATTACAATCCCTTTCTTTTTATCTTTCTTTTTCTTCTTTACCTCTTTTTTGAGGGATTTTTTGTTCTTACCATCCTTTATTTCTAAATCTGTTCCTTGGAATAGTTCTCTTAATGTTTTTTCGGATGATTGTTGAGTACCTTTCTGTTTTTGGATTAACTCTTCAGCTTCTTTTAATTTCCTTTCCTTTTTGCTACCATGAACAAGACTTTTAATAACTAGACTTAGTATACTACCCAAAAGAAAAGATCCTACGATAAGTATGAGTAAATCCCTGTTTTCTGTAACAACATTTTGTAAATCCTCCTTTGTTACATCCGAAAAAACAAAGTAAATCTCTCTTTTATCTTCATCTCTATTTAGGAATTGTTGATTCGCCTCCCCTACAGCGAAAACAACAGGATCGGATAAGTTGCTAGCATAACCATACTTTCTTGTGTATGCGAAGAAAGTATATATTCCATCGGACAGGCCGCTTTCTGGAGAAAAAGTAATTGTCCAATTACCACTTTCATCCGCAGTTATCAATTCACTCTTGTTAAATGCATTTGCAGTTAGGGTATACAGTATTTCTGAATTGGAAAGCGCAGAGCCTTCCATTACTATCGATGTTTCATCAATTGTAGGAGAAGAAATAATTGGGGATCTAGGAATAACGGTTAGAGAGTGTTCTAGGATTTGAACCTGATCATCTGCATCAATAAATCTAAATCGCATTTCATGTTCCCCAATGCTTAGTGCTGGGAAAGTATATGGACTATTTATCTCAGTAAAATCTTTACCGTCCAGTTCAATTTCAACCCCTAATTCCTCCTCTGAAGGATCTTTGAAAGTAATCACATAGCTAGGGTTATCTGTGTATTCAGGAAGAGTAATTTCTAAAAGATTCTCTTTTTCTGTTGTTCGCTGTTCATCTTGCTCATCCAAGTCATCAATTTCTTCAGCAAGGACCTCCTTTGAATCAGAGACCTCACTAATTGTTGTATCTTCTTGGGCAAAGAGAGGGGCAAATGTTGTAGAGAGAATAATTATTGAAATTAGGGCTTTTAACATCAATGATACTGTTTAAATATAATTCGTCTATATTGTATATTGAAAACAAGAAATTTTCTAGTCAATTATCTTGTCAGTGAATAAAACGCCTTGGGTATGGTCATACTCATGCTGTATTTCTCGGGCATCCATACCGTTGAAAATCTCCTTTCTCTTTTTCCCATGTTTATCAAGGTATTTTACTCTTATTTTTTTAAATCTTGCCACATTACCTTCAATGTTTGGAATACTAAGACAACCCTCTTTTTCGATATCTTGTAGAGGTGTAAGAATATCTATCTCTGGATTAATCATTATTTCAAATTTTTCTCTAACCTGTCTAAAGAAGGTAAAGGTTTTGTATTTCTTCCCAACTTGGACAGCAGCTAATCCAACGCTGAGATAACCATCTTCAGACTCATAATTTTGAGCAGTAAAGATTAAATCATCAAGAAATGATTGGAAGGATTTGCTCTCTATCTCTTCTGTTGTAACTTCTCTCGTTTTTTCCCTAAGGAATTTCTCTTCTTTAGTATCTTCTACTGTATATATTTTTAATATTTTCGCCATGCCCGATTATATCACACCACTCTCTTAGACTTGTTAGATTGTTTCTTCTTAAAATATTCTTAACCAATCAAATATCGAAGTAGAGATTCCTAGTATAGATTTTCTTGAACCTCTGTTAAGAGCTTTTAGATATGTCATGTCTATTATGATCTTGTCACTACTACTGCTACCATCTGTAAAGGACGCTACAACCTTAATCCAGTGCTGTGAGTGATTAAGTAGATTCGCTTGAATTGTATAACTTCCCTCCTGGAGTGAACTGGAGAAGATTTCGTCGTTATCTAGGTAGAGGATTACCCTTTCTAAATTACTGTTTTCAACAATTGGATAGAGAGAGTATTCAACGAGGATATCCTCTTCTTGAGTAGGGACATACTTCTTGGCTTTTGTCGGGAGCGGTTTTGTAATAATGATTTCCTGTTCCATATTACTGTGAGGGTTTTTTGATGGTAAATTTGTATCGGTATCCGGGTTCTCGGTTGGACTACCATCGATTGGAGTCTCTTCTGTCGGTTCTTCTTCATCCCGGAGGTTTGATACTGCAGAGGTTAAATCAACTAAACCGTATCCGAAAAGGATATCCTTTCCTGGATCCCCTAGGTCAACCGCTGTCTCATTTAACAAAGTCCTAATATCAGATGAGGAGCAATCTGTGCATAATGAAAGGAGAAGAGCTGCGGAACCAGCAACATGTGGAGAGGCCATACTTGTTCCACTTAGATATTTATATGTACTCCCCAAATATGTTGAGTAGTTATATACGCCTGGAGCAGAAATATCTCCCCCAATGTTGCTAAAGCTTGCTAGTAGATTACTTTTGTCTGTTGCCATAACACATATAACGTTGTCATATGCAGCCGGATATGAGCATGGTTGTCCATAATCGTTTCCAGCAGCAGCAACAATTAGAACACCTTTGTTAGCAGCGTACTGTATAGCAGTTCTTAATGTGTCATAATCTGATGGTGCTCCTAGACTTAGATTGATAACTCTAGCACCATTGTCTGTAGCGTAGTATACACCCTTCGCAACATCAGAGAGGTATCCATACCCGGAACTATTTAATACTTTTATTGGAAGTAGTACAGCATTATGACTTACTCCGACTGTTCCTGCTTGGTTTAGTACAGCACTTGTGATACCAGCGACATGAGTACCATGACCATGGTCATCTGTTGCGTCGTTATCATTATTAACGAAATCGTATCCTGTGGTTAAGTTGTTAACCAAATCAGGATGATCCTTTTGTATTCCAGTATCAATTATCGCAATTTTAATACCTACCCCACTTGCAGTTTCCCATACAGAATCAGCCCCTATTCTGGAAATCCCCCAATCTATACTATCTGCTGCTATCTTAACTGGGACATCTGTCTCTACCTTTGTATCTAATTCCTCTTCTAAAGCATTAAGATCAGTTTCCTCAGAGATATTTATAACATAGATACCTTTTTCATCAGAATCTTGTGTAAACTCTATGTCATATTTCTCTTCCAGAGAGTTCTTTTGTTCTGTAGACAACTCATCGCTAACTTGTAGAACCTTCCTTTCTTCTTCAACTTCTAAAACGCCCTGTTTATCTTCCTCAACACTCTCGTCTATTTCTATCTCCTCATCCCCGAACTCTGTTATTGGAGAAGTTGTATTTATATATCTTGAACTCATTGAGTCTTCATTAATATTTATTCTCTCAGGTTCTTCCCCCATTAAGAGTAATAGGGATAGTATTATTATAAAGAAAAATACACCCAGAAACATTATACCTGCACCCAAAAAACCATGGATATTCCTTTTCTTTTTTTTCATCCTATAGAAAATACATTTAAATTATTTGCTTACCCAAATGTATCAGAAAAATGGTTTTATGCCAATATAAAAGAAAGACCTGAGCACTACACACAGATCTTTCTTTTGTTTGAAAAGTTTCTTTTTAGGAATTTCCACCGACAGCATTCTCTCCACTGGAGCCATTAGAAGAAGAATCGTTACCACTACTTCCGTTACTATCATTTCCATTCCCAGTATCGTCATTGCTACTACCAGTGCTATCTGATTGGTTATTGTCAGTATTTGAATTATTAAACTTGTTTTGAGTGTCTTCAATGACTCTATCTATACTCTCTTTTGCTTTGAGAGGAACTTTCTCTGCTACGTCCTTAAGAACTCTTAAGTGTTTCTCTTGGGCTTCAGTTATCTTTTGGACCATCTCTGTTTCTCTTTCTTGATTTTTAGCGGCTATTTTTTCTGCATTTTGAATATGCTTTTCATATTTTGCTTGAAGTTTTTCTAGTAATGCTGTATCTCCATCCTCGGCAATCACATTCATCTCTGCTACTCTTCTGTCAGCGAATTTGAGTTCTTTGTCTAGCTTACCCCCTTCATCAAAGGTTAGGAATAGTTCAATATTCTCTGCTATTGAGGTAAGGAAATAGAAAGGACTATCTGGGCGTATAGGAACACTTACTGTCTCAGTTTCTTCTTCGACTGTAGTTATCTCCTCTTGAGCGAAAGCTAGAGAGGGTAACCCTAGGAATCCAATTGCCAAAAAAATAAATAGAAGCTTCTTCATATTAGAAAGATTATAACTTAATGGTATATTCAACAACAAAGCTTGATATATGTCAATTGGTATAAATATTTGAACAGTTGATAATTGTTTGATTATATTTCTAGGACACAGTATGTTTGTATGTATGTATGTTCAAGCAATTCCTTATGAGAAAAATATGATTACATCATAGTAGGAGAGGGGTCTGCAGCTATAGGTGTTATGGCAGCCAAAGGAATGGTTAGAAAACGTTAAACAGATTTTCAATATTTTGCACGGTATGCAAGGATACTTCTTTGGGAATCTCATATTCAATGCTAGCTACTTTCTCTGAGATATGAACTAGGTTTTTACAACCAGCCTGAATTGCAGGGAGGATGTCTGAATATAGATTGTCCCCTACTACGAGAGTATTTCTTAGCTCAAAATCAAGATGTTTTGCAGCCATTTCCCATCCCTTAGGATTTTTATCATCTTTAATATCTGTCGTAAAAAAGGGAAGAGACAGATTCTTATTATATTTCTGGGTATATAATTTCTTGATCTTATTGATTTTTATTTCTGTCCAATCATGTTGAGCATGTGAGTATACCCCTTTTGGTATATTATTCTCTTTTAAAATATGTAATATATCTAAAGTCGCTGAGAAAACCGCTGGAGAGGTTGAATAGAAATCATAGTAAAGATTGTTTATTATTTCATCAGTATCAATTCCTCCTTTTCTATCTGTAGAATGTTTCTCTAAATATCTTTTAAGTCCTTTTTCTGTTTGTTCATTTATTAATCCTGGTTTTCCTCTCTCGCTGTATTCTTGCATCATAATTTTGCGGATTTCCTTAATTATTTCTTCTGTTTTTTCCTCTGAGGGATTGCCATAGAGGATGTTTAGAACTATTTTTAAAACCTTTTCTGTCTTTCTTCCATAGTATGTGTCCGTATCAATAAGGGTACCATCCATATCGAACAGTACATGATCGATTTTTTGGGATTGAAAATATTTCAGAATTTTATTGTTGTTGTGCATATCTCAGGGATTGTATAAGAAAGTAGATGCTTTTGCAAAAGTGAAATATAACTCATTTGGGGAGAGAATTTAGACTATTTACTTACCCTGTCATCATACTTGTAGATTAGTATAATCCAAATACTACCTAACATTATTAATATCCCGCCAACAGACATTACAGCATCAAAGTATTTTTCACTAATATTTGCAAGATAAGCTCCCAGTATACTTATTGCTGCTACACTAAAGCTTAGTATCGTTTCATATATTGCATACTGAATACCTTCTTTGCCACTATCTACGTTTAATGCAAAAAGTTTTCTCCAATTTATAACATTTAGAGAAGCTCCTAGTCCGAAGGTAAATTGTAAGAGATAGTATTGAAAACTATTGGTGATTTGGGGATAGAAGATAAAAGGTAATCCCATAAGGATAACCCCTGCAAAGAGGATAGCTATTTCATCTCTATCCTTTTTAATCTTGTCTGTTATTAAACCAACAGGGATTTGAAAGGATGCTCTTGTAACATAGTAGATTGCTGTTCCTACCCCAATAAGAGTTACGGTATCTTCTCCAAATCTTTTTGATAGATAGAGACCTGTTAACAATGAGATTATTATATATGAGCCCCAAGTAAAGACATCAGAGAGAGCAAGCAGTATTACTACTCTATTAAATCCTTTAGACTTTCTAAATAGTTTCTTTATAGAACCCATGTCTAATTATGCTAAGTTGTATTGTGCTTTTTTGTTGGTTTTCGTCTTTTTTAATGCAAGTAGTAGTACAGTAATAGCAACTACTAAGAGTAGGACTAGGATTCCCAATATAATGAGAGTAGAAGTAGAGTTTCCCCAATCTATCAAAGGAGTTTTGTCTTCGCCTGCTGCAATTTTTGTATCACACTGTTCCACCAATGGGGTAAGTACAACTCCCAAGGCAGGTTGACTTAACAGAAGCTCTTCAAGTCCTTCCTTAGCTCTTTTGAAATAGCTAAGAGTATAGTCAGAAAGAGAGCTCTCTAATACTTTCCTTTCTGAATTATTTTGAACTTCTATAGAGGACTCTTGTAGGAATGATAGTATCTCTTCTCCGGAAATACCGGAGTTATAATTACCAAGATTAGAGCTGAGACCGTATGTTGCAATTGCAATCACATTGCCTTCTGTATCTACTATTGGTCCACCGCTATTACCAGCTTCCAAAGAAGCATCTATTTGTATAATGTCAAAAGTATCACTACTGTTTGGTTTTATAGCACTTATTGTCCCTTGTGTTACAGTTGAGCTTAGTACCTCTGTTGAGCTTACTAGCTCTTCGTCATCAGCGAGTCCTGGATATCCAATTACATAAATTTGTTGTCCTGCGGTAAAACCGGAGGAAACGATTGGTATCGATGGGTAATTAATATCTTCTTGAGCCTGTATGACAGCTAAGTCAGCTACATCCGAAAGCCCCTCATCATCCTTCAAATATGATTTGTATGATGATGTTATCTCTTCGCTATTGATTAAAAGGCTTTCGAAATGATCATCTGGATTAAGGAGATCTCCCGTATTTTCATCTATTTCAAAAATATCATTTCCTTGAATATATAGTTCTCTATCTCCATCTGCCATTGTAATATAATTCTCTTCTTGTAAGTCAACAACCAAATTCAAGAGATAGTATTGACCCTCGGCTTCACTCATGGTTAAGGCCTGCTCTCCATAGGTTACGAAAAAGAGTGTCAACAAATCAGCTAGAAAATCTTGTTCATACTGTCCATCATCTGACCATCCATCAAGGATTAGATCAAAGTTACTGGGATTCGCAACATGAGCATTAGTCATTACATGTCCATTATCATTTACAACAAAACCACTTCCTAATCCGGGTAAGCATATATCATAGGTTTTACCAGCTACGTTCAAGCCAGTTAGTTCGTTAGAAAATGATACCTTACTGCACTCTTTCGAGTATATTCTTATAGTTGATGCTTGGGTTAGAAGTGTCGCCTTATTTATACTACCTGTTCCTGCCCCTAACACATCTTTATTTAAGAGATCTTCTACTCTTGAAGTAAACTCCAAGGAAGAAGATTCTGTTTCAATTGAATTAAGTGTTTTTACAATTTGCCTATTTAATATCTTCTTGTCTCTGTAATCATAACCCCTCAATTCAATGTATACTGTTTCGTCTTCTGTTAATTGCTTAGAAAATACAGAAAGATATTTTCTTTCAAAAGAAGAGCTGTCTATAAGAGAGGGCTCTCGGTACTCTAAGAACAAGATATCCACACCTTCTAACTTACTTTTAGTTATCTCCCTTAAATTCGGATAGAACTTTGAATCAGAGAGTATCTGGAGGATATCACTATCCTCTGATGTATTGAGATATCCAATGTCAAATATATTCCTATCGATTGGAGAGAGGACCATGTAGTCCTGAGTCTCTGAAGGAGTGAAGACAGAGGAATCGTATGAAAATATTAAAGAGAATTGAGAAGAGTAATACTCTGTAGTAGACTGAGTTCCTGGAGAGATCTTCCTTGTTGTTACACCCAGAATCTGTTGGCCATCAGTTATTTGGGTGAATTTAAGATACTGGTTGAAAGTTAATAGTATTGCTATAGATAGTATAAGGATAGTAGTTAATAATGGTACGGCCGGATTTTTATCTAAAAAGCCAAGACCTTTCTTTTTACTCTTGTTTTTCCCCATTAAATTTTGGAATGAACTTATTAGAATAATTTAACATTCTAGTAATGGTTTTGCAAATCGAGTTTATTCGATAATGCCTCCACCAAGTACGAAATCATTCAAATAGAAGACCACACTCTGTCCCTTCGTTATTGCTCTTTGAGAATTTTTAAATATTACTTTTACTTTAGCATCTTTAATGGGAAAAAGAGTAGCCTTAGCCTTTTGAGCTTGATACCTTATCTTTGCTTTAACTTTTCTTCTCTTATCTAAATCATCTACATAGATCCAGTTGAGATCTGTACCTATCAACTCTTTTCTGTAAAGATCTTTGTTAGAACCAAGGGTTACTCTAGTTGAACTAGAATCAATATCAACAACATACATAGGTTTACCTGTAACCACACCCAAACCTCTTCTTTGACCTATCGTAAAGTTTGAAATTCCATTATGATAGCCTAATATCTTTCCCTCAATATTAACAATCTCTCCTTTTTCATTTTCTTTAGGACCGAATTTTTTGATGAAAGAATGATGATTGTCATCTTTTATAAAACAGATTTCTTGGCTATCGGGTTTTGCAGAGATGTCGAGATTCAGTTCTTGTGCAATTCTACGAATCTCGGTTTTCTTGTATTCCCCGAGAGGAAATATAGAGCGAGCTATCTGTTTTTGATTTAAGGTGTAGAGGAAGTATGTTTGATCTTTAGATTTATCAATGGCCTCTCTAAGTAAATACCTCTCCCTTTTATTTTCTATCCTTGCGTAATGGCCAGTGGCGATCTTATCTATCCCTAGCTCTTTTGCTTTGTCAAAGAGAGCCCCAAACTTGATGTATCTGTTACAAGCGACACAGGGATTGGGCGTTCTACCGGCTCTGTACTCTGAGATAAAGTAATCTACAACATATTTCTTAAATTCTGATTGCATATCAAAAAAATGGAAAGGTATATCGAGTTTGTTAGCAACTTTTTGTACATCTGGATCAGAACTCTTTCCCCAAAGCTGCATATTGGCACCTACGACTTCGTAACCTTCTCTTTTGAGAATATATGCTGTAATGGAGCTATCTACACCCCCACTCATTCCGACTAGAACTTTCTCCTTACATTTTCTTTTCATTTTTCTTTCTATAATCCTCGATAGCTGCTTTAACTCCCTCTTCTGCAAGATTTGAACAGTGCATTTTAAGTGGAGGGAGACCATCCAGAGCTTCGGCGACAGCCCTATTTGTTATTTTCAGGGCTTCATCTAAAGTCTTTCCCTTAACCATCTCTGTTACCATGCTACTTGTAGCAACGGCAGCACCACAGCCAAATGTTTTGAATTTAATCTCTTCAATTCGATTATCTTTTACCTTTATATACATCCTCATAATGTCTCCACATCTTGGATTCCCCACTTCTCCTACTCCATCCGGACTTTCAATTTCCCCGACATTTCTAGGATTAAAGAAGTGTTCCATGACTTTTTCACTGTACTCTTCCATATTATTTCTTTTGATTAATTAAAGGGGACATTCCTCTTAATTTATCTACAATTATAGGCAATACTTCTAATACATAATCTATCTCCTCCTTGGTTGTATGTTCAGATAGTGTAAGTCTTAGAGAGCCATGAGCAAGCTCGTGTTTCAAACCGAGTGCTAGGAGTACATGGGAAGGTTCTAATGATCCTGAGGTGCATGCAGAGCCACTAGAGGCACATATTTTCTTTATATCTAGCATTAAAAGTATAGATTCTCCTTCAATATATTTAAAACAGACATTTACATTCCCAGGTAATCTCTTCTCTCTATCTCCATTTAGTATTGTATCTGGGATCCTTTCAAGTATTTCATCTATTAGATACTCTCTCAGCTTAATTATTTTTTTGTTCCTTTTTTCAACCTTTTTTGTTGCCAGGTGTATTGCTTCTCCCAATCCAACGATACCTGCTACATTTTCAGTTCCCGCTCTTTTCTTTTTCTCCTGTCCTCCTCCATGTAGCATCTCGGATATATTAACACCATTTCTTAGATAAAGGACGCCCACACCTTTCGGACCATGGAATTTATGTGCTGATAGAGAAAGTAAATCAATGTGTAATTCTTCTACATCTATCGGTATTTTCCCAATGGCCTGTACTGCGTCTGTATGAAAATATATGTCTTTTTCTTTAGCTAAATCACCAATTTCCTTAATAGGTTGGATACTTCCTATCTCATTGTTTGCAAACATTACTGATATTAGTATTGTGTCATCTCTAATCTCTTTTTTTAGTGTCTCTATATCAATAATGCCATTACTTTTTACTGGTAGATAAGTAATCTTGAAACCATATTTTTCTAGATATTCACAGGTGTGTAGGACTGCATGATGTTCGATACTAGTTGTTATTATATGCTTCCCTTTCTTTTCATTAGCAAAAGCAATACCTTTGATTGCCCAATTGTCTGATTCAGTACCTCCACTAGTAAAATATATTTCATTTATATTGCAATTAAGAGCATCAGCGACCTGTTCTCTTGCTTTTTCTATTGCTCTTTTACTCTCTCTTGCTATTGAATATATACTGGAGGGGTTTCCAAAGCTATCTTTCAAATATGGAAGCATCGAATCTAGTACTTCTGGTGAAGTTTTTGTCGTCGCTGCACTGTCTAGATATATTATCTTGTCCATACCGGAGATTGTATCATGGATAGTATATTATTTGAAACACATAGCTTACATTTTCCTACTATCGTAAGTCCGATGTAGTGAGGAAATTATTTCTCTAAAAAGAGCTTGCATAAGAGGATGAGGTAAAACCACCAGAGGTATTAAATTTCTAAAGATACAGGAATCTGATTCCTGTTTAGACAGGTCTCAAAGTCCCTCCAAATGATTTTG
>Ga0209121_10000722_pt1 | contig 35091 bp, 36 predicted proteins | sample Cruoilmetagenom3_FD_187292 | JGI IMG/M metagenome (GOLD analysis project Ga0209121, IMG submission 187292) | Oil polluted marine microbial communities from Coal Oil Point, Santa Barbara, California, USA - Sample 3 (SPAdes) (version 2) | ecosystem: Environmental > Aquatic > Marine > Oil seeps ... | reverse complement strand
GATTTGTCAATATTTCCCTTATCTTGGAGGACGATGGCTCTTTTTGTCAAAGAGCAAAAATTGCTATATCCTTTTTACAGAAGTTTAAGGGCACGGCCATAATTCGGATATGAATGAATTATCTTGGGGTACATTATGTTACGATAAGTAGGAAAGGGAAAGTATGATTGCAAGACCCGTCCTTTAATGTACGTAAGTTGATAAGAGTTTTTCCATCCCTATTCCTTTTCGGTCTCTTTAATGATTTCTTCGTTTACTACTACCTGGATGATGATTTTGCCTACTCCTTTCATAAGATGTGATAATAGTTCCTCCTTTTCTTCAATTTCCTCATGGTGATTATTAAGTTGAAAATATAGAATTAAAGAAATCAAATATATGCCAACCTTATACAGACGCTTCAAATGCTCTATGTTTTTATCCGTTAGTTTTCTTTTGCGAACATAGTTATGGAGAGAATCTGCGTCCATATTGATGGCAACAGCATCAACTAAGTGGTTATTGTCTCCAGAAGGGAAAACTCTGCAAATATCTTCACCGTTCCACTCGTAGTCAGAATTATCCCATGTTTTTACGTCGATTTCTTTCTTCTTTTCCCTATATACCTCAATAATCTTCGGTAGTGAATACATCTCCTTTGTATCCACATCTTTTTTTTGTCTTTTTCCCCTGGGATGGTCTATTCTTAGTATAGCTGTTAGAGCTAGCGGGCCATCTGGAGAAGATAATTCCATGTTAACTGGAATCTCATTGCCAACTGGCAATTCTTTTTTTGTTTTTATTCGAACCATGATTTGGCCTTGACTTGGACCCACAACATTAACATCAAAGACCTCTTCGTCACCATTTTTTGAGGATATGCTCTTGGACCCTGTTCTAATTCCTGATTTCAAGAATGTTACTTTGAATTCGCCTCTGTCCCGCGACCTTATGAGGTATTCATCTTCTACGTCAGTATCTAGTTCTAACTTGCACTCACCATTCTGAGGTATCATTTTTATGTTTCCTGGAGCTATTCTTTTGAATCTTACATATGATGGATATCGCTTTAGTCTAAAAGAAAAACCTGGTCTCTCAATTAATTTTCTAATTTTCTTCTTTGTCTTACCTGGTATTAAACCATTCAACCCTAAAAGCTTGCTGATTTCCTCGTTTTTTCGCAGCAACTTACCCATAACTTTGTTAAGAAATTGTTCGTCTTTTGGGTTCTGAAATATCTTCTCATCCCTTCTTCTGTCATTGATCTGTTTCAAAACATCGTTATCATGTAGCTCTTTTGCTATCTCGTCCTTAAATCCCTGTGAGAGGGAACCTCCGCGCATCCGATCTCTTGAAGACATAAACAGTTCTTCTCGTGTAGAGACCGGTATCTTGGTACAGTCTATATTGATTAACAATGAACCACTAAGATAGGGTAACTTGACCGCAGAAGTTATGAATGAATTCGAAAGATGGTCATGGACTTGTCCATTGATGGTAAATACTACAGCAAGCTTGCCTACAAACTCATTCTTATCAACGGCCTCATTAAAAACTGTGACTTCTCCGCCACATTTGATATCCTCGAAGCCTATACTAATAGGAAATGTAGTTTCTTTTTGCTCCCTTTCGTCTATCATGATTCTTATTTTGTTTCCCAACAAAACTTTTGATGGGGTTTTTCCTTTAAATTCTCGTTTTTCATAAAGAAGAATTGGTAAAGCCGAATAATATAAATACTTGTTGAGATCCCTCCATAAATCTAGAGTAATGTTTGATGGTCTCGTCAGGTCATAGTTGTACAGTTTAATATATGTTCCCGAGCGAAACTTTCTATTATATAGTCCGAGCTCAAGTTCATCTGCAGAAAATGTGAGGATTTTACCTTCGTCATCCACGCAATATTCATACCAAGAGTTCTTATATTGTTCTGTGGTTTTTACTTTATGCAGGCGAACCAAAGTGAACCCAAACGAATCAGGATGACCGTCCAGCAACTTTATGTTTTTACGAGAAAGAATCAACTGGTATTTTTTGGTTCCACAATTTGGGAGAACACCAGTACCTCCCATATTGTATTTTCCTTGGACAAACTTGATTTTTAACTTGTTATCTTTATTCAAGGAAAGGAAAGTGTTCTCGAAATCGTGGGGGTGTTGGCCTTCCCCATTGTCGTAAATAACAATGTTTGGCTTTCCCCTTAATCCCACTGCTATAACTTGAATATTCTCAGCAATTTCTCTTCTTCTTCGCCCGGAGACTTCACTGAAGTCCCCATTTTTAACGCTAAAGAATTTCTCTATTGCTTCAGGAATGCTTCTAGGTGCAAGCTTACTCTCTGGATCAATTCCCATTAACTTACATTCCTTTATAAGGAGAGCATCGATTGAGTTTATTGGTTTTTCGACTAAGGCAGGTATAGTCTGCCCTTGTTGATTATGTATCTGGCTAAAGTTACCTCTGAAACCACCGAAAGGCTTCCAGTTTTTATCATTTGATAAGACTGGTTCTTCATTGATAATCTTGCTAACTGCATTTTCATCTTCAGCTTTGGCCAACTTTAAAAAAAAGCTCTTATTGTCCATGGTTGTCCACCGTCATAATCTAAACTCCTCCTCGTTTGGACGATCAAATTTTGATTTTACTTCCCTAACTTTTCGTTCGATTGCAATGAATATCTTATCAACGTCCTCTTTCGTATAACTGTAAAGCTGGCGATTCGAACAATTTCCCAAAATTTTCAGTCTTCTTAGGATCTCATTCGTTCTACGCGTTGCCAAGCGCTTAAAACGCTCTTCATGCATTTTGTTTTTCTCCACTTCCATAGTACTCCTTTCAAAATTTAGAAATTATTAATTATTTATAGATAATCTAATTGTAACATATATTTTTGTTAAGTCAATTATATTTTTAATAAGTATGGTATACGTTATATACATACATTATATTACATATAGCATAAATCATTCTTAGCAATCAAGATTTGGAAGTCAAGATTTTTTCAATGGATAAAATCCTAGTAAGGTAATCTAGCAGCAAGTAAAAAGGATGAAACGAACGAGGCAAGTCAGAATATCTTCTTGCGAATTAGGTAAACAGCGACCCGTCTTCGACACTCCGGCGGGCAAGCATATGAGCACATTAACCTAATTTATATGCCATATCATCCCTCATTTCATTCCCCTCGGGTCGGAGCCCTCCGGGGTTGAGACCGGGATGACCCTGGAAGAACAAAGAGGAGAAACGAAGGGTCATTTTTAGGCGGGGAAATAGGTTGTTCAAAAAATAAGCCGAAGCTGTTTGAGTCAGGATTATATCCGTCTTACAATGTAGTTGGAAGTTTTGGCTTTATAAAAAAGCCAAGGGGAAGGATATAGTTTGGCCTGACGAGTTCTGCCTGGTATAGGCCCGTATCGGGCAGGTGCCTGAACAACCGTTATTTTGGAGCCGTTAAAAAATGATCGGCTGTCCAGCTCGGGAATTTCGATGAAATCTCTTTATTAATCTCAATATTTGTAGATTTCACAAAATTCCTTCGTCTTTTGGTTCGTTTTCTTGGGCACGCAAGAAAATGAAGGAAATAGTCTTCTTTCCAAACTCAAGGTTTTATTACAAAAACCTTGACTTAGCATAATTTTTTCATTAATATACATAGAGTTTGTTGGGTATTAGTCTGGTGACTGGTATGTTTACACATACCAATTTTTAGTTTTTATGGAGGAAAGATGAGAACTTATTCGGCCAAGCCGGGGGACATAAAAAGAGCATGGCATATAATTGATGCCGAAGGGATTCCTTTAGGCAGGTTAGCTAGTGAGGTTGCCCAGTTGATTAGGGGAAAACATAAACCGATGTTTACTCCTCACATGGATACCGGGGATTACGTAATAATTATTAATGCGAAGAAGGTAAAATTAACGGGCAAAAAACTTGAGCAAAAGAAGTATTTTAGACATTCCGGCTATCCCGGTGGAGTAAAATTAATCAGTTATGATGTTCTTTTAGAGAAAAAGCCTGCTTTTGCGGTTAAGAAAGCGGTTAAGGGAATGTTGCCTCACAATAAATTGGGACGGGTTATGATAAAAAAACTAAAAGTTTATGCCGGATCGGATCATAAACATGAAGCTCAAAATCCCAAGTCCTATAAGTTAAAATATGTTGGAGGAGATGCCGGTGGTAACTAATAAAAGTGTAGTTTATAGAGCAACAGGGCGAAGAAAAGAAGCGGTTGCGCGAGTGAGGCTTTTACCTGGAAAAGGAAATTTTCTTATTAATGGCAAAAACTTAAAGGATTATTTTAGTCGGGAAACGTTGTTGGTTTTAGTGAAAAAACCTTTTGATACAACCGACACAACTGATAAATTTGATGTGATAGCCAACATAAAAGGGGGAGGGATCTCGGGACAAGCGGGAGCTCTAAGGCATGGTATTTCCCGCGCCCTTCTTGAAGTAAATGAAGACTTCCGAAAAGATCTTAAAAAATCCGGTTTTTTAACAAGAGACCCACGGGCTAAAGAACGAAGAAAGTATGGATTTAAAAAAGCTCGCAAGAAACCTCAGTTTTCAAAGAGGTAAGAAGTATTTTTATTATTTCTTATTATCTTGCAAAAGATTTGTTGTAGAAGATATGTTAAATAAAGTAGGGCAGGAGATATTTTATTCCTGCCCTTTTTCTTTTATAAGGTCAGCTGATATTGTTTTATAATTACAACGTGTTTGGTTTTAGGGGTGAGGTTTTGGAGTATCCTTATTTGTTCATTAATTTGGAAAAAATTGAAAGTAATTCTCGAGAGATTGTTAAGTGCTGCAAGAAAAACGGACTAAATGTTATAGGCGTAACCAAGGGGTGTCTGGGTGATCCCGCGGTAGCGAGGGCCATGCTAAATGGTGGTGTTTCTGGGATTGGAGACTCTCGAATTTTAAGTCTAAAAAAGCTACGCGAAAATGGTTTTAATAACCTTATGATGTTGAGACAACCCATGCGTGAGAAAGTGCAGGATGCGGTGAGATATTCCGATGTTTGTTTGATTTCGGATATCCAGGTTCTTCCTCTTTTATCCAAGGAAGCTGCAAAGCTGAATAAGATATATGGAATTATCCTCATGGTTGAAACGGGGGGGCTAAGAGAAGGGATGCTCCCTGAAGATTTATTAAAAGCGGTGGACAAAGTTCTACAATTAAAAAACATAAGGTTCTTGGGGATAGGGAGCAACGCTTGTCCTTTACTTTACGAGCAAACTAAGATTAATTTTGTTCCAACTTCTAGTGACTTTCAACTTTTGACGGAGCTGGCAGATTCAATAAAAGACAAATTTGGCATTAAGGTGGAGGTTATTTCGGGGGGAAACTCAAGTGTTTGGAAGATGGTGGAGACCGGCACTGTTCCCGATGAAATCAATCAACTACGTATCGGAGAAGCCATCTTGTTGGGCCAAGAAACAACTTCTTGCGAGAAAATAAAGGGAACTTTCCAAGACGCCTTTGTGCTTTTTGCCGAGGTTCTTGAGGTAAGAGAAAAAAAGTATCCTAAAGGCTGGCTTAAACAAGCAATAGTTGCTCTTGGCCGGCAAGATATAGGGAATGAAATATTGAAACCTTGTTTTAATGGAGAAATTTTGCGAGTTAGCGCAGATCATATGGTTATAGATATAAGCAAAGCCGACAAAGTCGTTTCTGCCGGCGATATTTTATCTTTTATTCCCGGGTATTATGCTCTTCAGATGGCCATGACCTCGCCGTTTGTTTTAAAAGAATATGCTCAGGTTTCGTGTGATATTAGCGAACGGGCGCGATAAAGGTTATAATTATAAATTATTGAGTTTACATACTTGGAGGTAATTTTGGGTAAATTTTTTGGCACAGATGGCGTACGCGGGGTAGCAAACAAGGAGCTTACTGCCGAACTGGCTTTCAATATAGGACGGGCGGGAGCCTCGTTATTGGCCTCCAAAACCAAAAGAGGGAAAATTGTAATTGGAAGAGATACACGTATATCAGGAGATCTTTTAGAATCCGCTCTCATAAGTGGGATATGCTCTGTGGGAGTGGATGTTTTGAGAGTCGGGGTTATCACTACGCCTGCTATTTCTTATTTAACCAAGAGCTACTCTGCCGATGCGGGGATTGTTATTTCGGCTTCACATAATCCCGCAGAATATAACGGAATCAAGTTTTTTGGTCCCTCCGGTTTTAAAATTCCCGATGAAGTAGAGGATGAAATAGAGAAAAAAATGCAGCTTGATGAGTTGACGCCGAGACCAATCGGCGGCGTCGTCGGTGTGGTTAAAAATGCGATAGATGCAAAGGAGAGATACATTGAGCATGTGGTAAGCACCATTCACGGTGATCTGGATGGTTTTAAGATAGCCCTCGATTGTGCCAACGGTGCTTCTTATGAAGTTTCACCACGAATTTTGAGAGAGCTTGGAGTAGATATCTTCGCTTTAAATGTGGAGCCGGATGGCTTAAATATAAATAAAGAGTGCGGGTCCACTTGCCTCGAGGATGTTCAAGAGATTACGAAATTTCATGATGTGGATCTTGGTTTGGCCTATGACGGGGATGCTGACAGAGTTATTGCCGTTGACGAAAAAGGGAACATAGTTGACGGCGATTTTATTTTGGCCGTATGCGCAGTTTATCTTAAAAAAATGGGGCGATTACCTAAAAATACCGTTGTAACCACGGTAATGACCAATCTGGGTTTTGATTTGGCAATGCGCAGAGAGGGGATAAACGTTGTAAAGACGGACGTCGGTGACAAATATGTTTTGCAGGAGATGTTAAAGTGTGGTACTGTCCTCGGCGGGGAGCAGTCGGGACATATAATATTTTTAGACCACAATGCAACCGGTGACGGCATTATAACGGGTATTCAATTAATGAGTATTATTAGGGATACCGGCGAAAAACTTTCTGAACTTGCCGCTATCATGAGACGTCTTCCTCAAGTTCTCATAAATGTTGAAGTTGTCGATAAAGGCAAATTAAAAAGGAATGAGAATATTTGGAAAGCAGTTAAGGAAGCGGATAAAAAGCTGGGAGAAAAAGGAAGAATCCTCGTACGTCCCTCTGGCACGGAGCCTTTGATTAGGGTGATGGTGGAAAGTGATACTGAAGAAAAAGCTAATGCCGTAGCGAAAAAAGTTGCCGATATAGTTGGAAAAGAGCTTGGTTAAAGTAGATGGAAAATTGAAAGGGTATGGGGTAACGGGTAAAGTTCAGCCCTCAGCTGCCAGCTATCAGCCTCCAGGGAAAAATATGAGTAGAGAAAAAGAAGGGTAGAGGGTAAGGAGTAAGAAAGTAGAAATTGGTGGAGATTAAATAGAAATTAGGCGGTAATTAAATAGAGATTAAGTTAAAATTTCAAGTTAATTACAATTAATTTCAATGAATCACCATAAATTACAATTGTATTACAACAAATTTCAATTAGTTACAATGAATTTTAATATCAGCACTCAGTAAAAATTAAGTAGAGAGATTAGGTAGAGATTGATAAAAAGGTAAAGAGTAAAGGGCAACGGGTAAATTTAAAAGTTGAAAGTTGAAGGATATGAGCATAGAGCATTGAAAACCAACAAGCCAACTTCCGATTCTCACTTTTTTCTATATGCTCTGCGCCTTGTTTTAGTAACCGGTTGGGGAAATTAGCTAATTTTTGGGAGGAAAAATTTAATGTGTGGAATTGTTGGATATGTTGGAGATAAAAATTCTGTTCCAATTCTTATGGGGGGTTTAAAAAAACTGGAATACCGGGGGTATGATTCAGCCGGTCTCGCAGTTTTTAACAACGGAAAAATTGAGGTAATCCGAGAAGTTGGAAATTTAGCTCATCTTGAGAAGGCCGTAGCTAAAAAAGAGCCTTATGGAAATTTAGGAATCGGGCATACGCGATGGGCAACTCATGGACGGCCCACCAAAGAAAACGCTCACCCTCATACTGATTGCAAAAACGGGATATCGATTGTTCACAACGGCATAATCGAGAATTTTTTAGAGCTTAAAAAAAATTTAATGGGAAAAGGGCACATCTTTCGCTCTGAAACAGATACTGAGGTTATAGCTCATTTGATTGAAAAACATTATGACGGAGATTTGTTTAAAGCAGTTCAATATGCTGTTGATGAGCTGGAAGGCTCCTTCGCTTTGGCTGCCATAAGTCGGGATTTCCCCGATTTAATCGTGGTTGCAAGGAAGGACAGCCCGCTTGTTATCGGCCTTGGGGACAATGAATATTTTGTTGCTTCAGATATTCCCGCTGTCTTAAGCCATACGAAGAATATTTTTATTCTTGAAAACCACGAGATGGCAAAAATTACTCCCCGAGGAGTTTGGGTGACTAATTTTGAGGGTAAAGAAGTTAAAAAGGATATTTTAAAAGTTAAGTGGAGCGAGGAAGCGGCTGAAAAAAGTGGCTACGAGGATTTTATGCTTAAGGAGATTTATGAACAACCTAAAGCCATAAAAGAAACCATGCGTGATAAATTTGACAGGAATGGCCAAATGCTTTTTGAGGGAATGCAGCTTGGTGAAGAAGATGTGTGTAAATTAAAAAAGGTGGTTATCATCGCCTGTGGTACCTCCTATCATGCCGGTCTTGTGGCAAAACAAGCCATTGAACATTGGGCTAAAATACCTGTCGAGGTTGATATTTCTTCTGAATTTAGATATTGTGACCCGATTTTGGACGAAAATACCTTGGCAATAGCAATTACTCAATCAGGGGAGACAGCCGATACTTTGGCGGGTGTCAGGGAAGCTAAAAGTAAAGGTGCCAGGGTTATTGGTATCACCAATGTTTTGGGAAGCACAATAACCAGAGAAGCAGATGGGGTGGTATATACTCATGCAGGCCCGGAAATCGGGGTCGCGGCCACCAAAACGTTGGTTTCTCAAATGGTTGCACTTTATATTTTTGCTCTTTATCTGGCAAGAGCTCGCAATACTTTGAGCGACAAAAAAATATCGGCTATAACCGAGGAGATTAAAAATTTGCCGGATCAAGTTGAAAAAATTCTTTCGGGTAATGGTGTGATTAAGAAAGCTGCGAAAAAATACGCTAACTGCACCAATTTTCTGTTTTTAGGAAGAGGAATCGGTTTGCCGGTTGCTCTTGAGGGAGCATTGAAGTTAAAGGAAATATCGTATATTCATGCGGAAGGCTATGCGGCCGGGGAAATGAAGCATGGGCCCATAGCGCTCATCGATGACGGCGTGCCCGCAGTTGTGGTTGCCACCAAAAGTAAGGTTCATGAAAAAATTCTTGGAAATATACAAGAGGTAAAGGCGCGTGGTGCCGACATTATAGCGGTTTCTTCGTTTGGTGATACTGAGATTGAAAAGGTTGTTGATTATGTTTTCTATATTCCGGAAACGACTGAGATTTTGTCGGCTATTCTTGCGGTAGTTCCTCTTCAACTTTTTGCTTACTACATGGCAAAAACAAGAGGTTGCAATGTAGATCAACCCAAAAATTTGGCTAAAAGTGTAACCGTTGAATAGACTGATAGGCAGATGCCTGCCCGCCTCTGGCGGGGCTGATAGCAAATGGCGAATGGCTGATGGCAGATAGCTAAAAGCGTAGAGCAGAGAGAATATAGAGCATGGAGTAATAGGGTGTGTGGAGTATGGTAAAACCAGCAATCTGACTAACAAACTACCGACTCCCTACTAAGAGACTACCGACTAATTAATATAGGGTAAAGGGTAGAGCAAAAAAAACAAACCAGCAACCAACAAACTAACTAGTTTTGGACTGATGGTTTATGATTTGAGCTATCGGCTATTGAGCGAACAGTAGTGAGCGAGCCATCGGCTATCGAGGCCGTAGGCCGAGCTATTTGGTTGATAGCAAAAACATGAACTTCAGAAAAGAGTGGTGGAGTGGTTAAAGGGATAGGCGTTGACATAGTTGAGATTGAGCGCGTAAAGAAAGCTATTCGGAGACATCCCCGATTTCAGGCTCGCGTGTTTACTTCTCAGGAACGTGATTATTGTCTGAGCAAAGCAAATCCCTACCTTCACTTCGCCGTTCGTTTTGCGGCCAAAGAAGCGGTTCTTAAGGCTCTGGGCACCGGTTTTCGTGGTGTTAAATGGACGGATTTGGAAATTTGCCGCGACGATCTCGGCAAACCATCTGTTAGATTTTTTGGCGGTGCCTCTAAAAAATTAAAAGAACGAGAAATAAGCGATATTCTTATAAGTCTTTCTTTTTGTCACCATAGCGCCATCGCTTCAGCGGTGGCTATTAAATCGGAGGGATAAAGAAGAAATGTTTGTTGTTAACAGCGAGCAGATGCGAAGGACAGAGGAGAATATAGTAAAAAATTTTGGGGTAACCTTAAGCGATTTGATGGAAGAGGTCGGCAAGGCTCTTGCTGAAGAGGTTCTCAATATTGTCGGGGATCGAGGAAATGTTTTAATAGTTTCCGGAAAAGGAAACAATGGCGGAGATGGTTTTGTTGCGGCCAGGATTTTAAGTCAAAAAGGGTTTAAGGTAACTGTTTTTTCTTTGGCTGATGAGGGAGAGATAAAAAGGGAAGCCAAGGATGCTTTTTTGGAATTAAAGAGATTTGTGACACCCAAGATATTAACCACAGACAATCTAAAAGAGTTTAAAGCAGCTCTTTTAGAGGTGGACGTGGTAGTGGATGCCATATTTGGCATAGGCTTTAAGGGAAAAATCGAAGGTTTTGTCGAGAAAATTGTAAGGGAGATTAATTCCGCAAATTTAAAAGTTGTATCGGCGGATATACCATCCGGCGTTGAAGCAGATTCGGGCCAGGTCCATGGTGTTTGTATAAAGGCAATTAAAACGGTAACTTTTATTGCGCCGAAAATTGGGCTTTTTATGTATCCGGGTGCGGAGTATGTTGGTGAGCTTAAAGTGGCGAACCTTGGTTTGTCTCCCGAGGTTTTAAAAGATGGATTGGCTCAGACGTTTTTGTCTGATGACATTAAGAATATTATCCCTGTTCCTTTGGGAGATGTTCATAAGAAGGCCAGGGGTAAAGTTTTAGTTATCGCCGGCTCCCGCGGAATGACCGGCGCTGCAGCCTTAACGGCTCGTTCGGCTTTAAGGGCGGGGGCGGGTCTCGTTGTTCTCGGTGTCCCCAAAAGTTTAAATGGTATTTTAGAACAGAAACTAACTGAAGTTATGACACTTCCTCTTGTCGAAACCGAGACCGGCTCCTTAGATTTGGGTGCATATGATGAGATAATTGAGGCAAGTAAATCTTTTGATGTAGTTGCTTTAGGCCCCGGGCTTTCACAAAATGAGAGGACGATTTCTCTTGTTCAAAAATTGATAGCGGATATCGATTGTCCGCTGGTTTTAGATGCTGATGGGCTTAACGCTGTTGTTGGCAAAACTCATCTTTTGGCAAAGCGTTTACGGTCAACGGTTATCACTCCTCACCCCGGTGAGTTAGCTCGTCTCTTTGAGATTACGGCGGAAGAAATTCAAAAAGACCGTTTAGGATTTGCTAAACGCGCTGTTTCCGAATGGAAAGTGGGGGTTGTTTTGAAGGGTGCCTACTCCATCGTTGGGGTTAATGATGATTTTTCAATAAACACCACCGGCAATTGGGGAATGGCTACTGCCGGGACGGGCGATGTTCTTACGGGTTTCATAAGCAGTTTTATTGCTCAAGGTTTAGATTCTTTTGAAGCAGCTGTACTCGGAACTTATTTTCACGGATTAGCGGGTGACTTTGCGGCCGACGATGTGACGCGATATTGTTTAATAGCCGGCGATTTAATAGATTATTTACCGAAAGCTATAAAAAATACATTAGAGAGGGGCTCAAGATGAAAGACTTAAAAGCCAAAGATATTATGAAGACGGATTTAATTACGATTAACGAGAACGTTTCGGTTAAAGAAGCTGCGCAGATTCTTCTTGAAAATAAAATCGGGGGTGCGCCTGTAGTAAACGACGATGGGGATATGGTTGGCATAGTTACGGATTCTGATCTTATAATGCAAGACGTAAAACTTCATTTCCCAACGTATCTTCATTTTTTGGACAGCTATATTTATCTCGGTAGCTTAAAGAAGTTTGAAGATGATTTAAGAAAGGCGGTTGGCGCAAACGTTAAGGACGTGATGGCAAAGGATGTTGTCTCTGTAGATGAGGAAGATTCAATTAAAGATGTTGCTACCACATTGGCCGATAAGAAATTGTCAAGAGTGCCAGTTTTAAAGGGCGAAGAATTAGTTGGTATAATAACTAAGACAGATATTATGAAAATAGTGGCAAAAAGTTAATTTGAGAAGGAGCGAACAATTGCGTTCCGTTTGGGCAGAGGTAAATATCTCCGCGATAAAGAAGAATGTAGCTTTGATAAAAGAGCGATTGGCACCTGGCGTCCTCTTTATGGCCGTTGTTAAGGCGAATGGATACGGACACGGTGATACGGAAGTGTCTAAGGCAGCTTTAGGTGCGGGGGCTGATCGTTTAGGCGTTGCTTTAGTTGAGGAGGGAATTAAGCTTCGGGAAGCGGGGATTGGGTGCCCCATTCAAATTTTAGGGGAAATTGCTCCTTCTTCCACAAAATTAGTGATTGAAAATAATCTTATCCCGACGATTTGTTCAAGGCGGGTGGTTGAGAAACTCTCCGAGGAAGCAAAAAAAGCAAATATGAGATTAAAAGTGCATGTAAAAATCGATACCGGTATGCACAGGCTGGGAGTTTCTCCTGAAGAAGCTCTTGGTTTTCTAAATTATGTAAAGTCACTCTCATTTATTGAGGTCGAAGGAATTTTTACTCATTTTGCAATGGCGGGAGAATCGACCGAATATACCAAAAAACAGTTTAAGAGTTTTCTTTCCGTGATTTCCAACTTAAAGGAAGAGGGCTTCGATATTCCCTTAAAACATGCCGCCAATAGCGCTGCCACCATTTTGATGCCCGAGACTTATTTAAATATGGTACGCGTCGGCATTTCCATGTATGGTCTTTACCCAACGAAAGCTACGAAACAGGCGATAACTTTAAATCCCACTCTTCAGTTAAAGACGAGGGTCTCCTCGGTGAGAACAATTTCATCCGGGGAGGGAGTTAGCTATGGATTAACTTATCGTGCCAAAGAAAAAACTGGGATAGCTGTTCTGCCTTTGGGGTACGCTGATGGCTACAGCAGGCTTTTTTCAAACAAAAGTTTTGTGTTATTAAAAGGGAAAAGATTTTCCGTCGTTGGAAATGTTTGCATGGATCAGTTCATGATAGATGTTGGTGATTGCCAAGTTGAGCCGGGGGATGAGGCCATTCTTATTGGAAGCCAAGGGGGAGACGAGATTACGGCGGATGAACTGGCTGAGATTTTAGGAACAATAAACTATGAAGTAGTTTGCATGATAAGTGGCAGGGTTCCAAGGATATATCTTAATGAAAGTTAATTTGGGAGTTGAGTCTCGAATGTTTTTAAAAAAATTGCTTCTTGTTTGTTTTGTGATTTCCTTTGTTCTTCTTGCTACGTGCGGGTGCGGTGGTCCATCTGATGGAAATGATGTTGAAGTGGAGAGAGAAGTCCCTATAACCTCTCACCAAGAGAAAAATGGATTTGAAATAGATTTTTCTATCCCAAAGCGGGGGTTTTCTTTAGGAGAAGAAATTCCTCTGAAAATAAGCATTAAGAATACAAGCGATGATTTTAAAGAGCTCACGTTTTCTTCGGGGAAGAAGTATGATTTTTGGGTGGAAAATGATTCCGGCAAGGAAGTTTGGCGCTGGTCTTTCGACAAGGTTTTTACGATGGTTTTGGAGTCGAAAAAATTGGAGCCCGGGGAACAAGTGGTTTATGAGTTGGTTTGGCCTCAAAAAGATTTTGACGGGAAACAGGTTCCGGCTGGGAATTATGTAGTTAAAGGGTTTTCAAGTGCAAGCGAACTTAAAGAAATCGTTTTGGGCTTAGAGGTTAAAATTGTCGATTAATTAGGAGTTTTTCATGAATATCCTAATAACAGGCTCTCCCGGGGTTGGAAAAACTACCTTGGTAAAAAAAGTTTTAGCTCTTTATTCCGGACAAGTTGCAGGTTTTTATACCGAAGAAATCAGAGAAGCGGGCAGAAGAAGAGGTTTTAAAGTAAAGGCAATCGGAGATGTGGAGGTATCTACGGAAGGGATACTTGCGCACGAAAACTTTCCCGGTCCCATCAAAGTTGGCAAATATGGAGTAAATGTAGAAGAATTTGAAAAAGTGGGGGTCTCGGCTTTGAAAAAAGCTTGTGGCGGTCACCACTTGATTATAATTGATGAAATTGGGAAGATGGAATTGTATTCGGAGGAATTTAAGCGTATCGTTGAGGCCGTTTTGGATTCGTCAAATTCGGTGTTAGCCACAATTGGAAAATTCAAGAATAAGTTTGTTGACGAGGTTAAAAAAAGAAAAGATGTGATAACTTTCGAGCTAACGTATAGAAATCGGGATGGAATGCCCTGAAAAATTGTTGAGATATTAAAAAGGAGGATTTAAACAATGAAATTATGTTCTAATTGCGATGCGGTTTTTGACGGGCATAAGTGGGCATATAATGAGGAGCTTTATGAGAAATTATCAAAGAAAAAAGACACAGAGTTCGGGTTGTGTCCGGGTTGTGAGAAGATTGAAAAAAGGATGGTTGACGGCGTAGTTCTTATTAAAGGGGATTTCCTGAAAGATCATAAGGACGAAGCCATAAATTTAATTCACAACATTGCGGAAAATAAGAGAAAAAGAAACGTGGGCGCGCGAATTTTTAGGATGGGAGAAACACCCGAGGGTTTTTCAATAGAAACGACGGATGAAGCTTTGGCTGAGCTTATCGGCAAGGAGTTTGAGAAAGCTTTTTCCGGAAAATTGGATATTCAATGGCTTGAAGGAGAAACCTTTGTTCGGGTTAATTGGGAAAGAGATTAGCTGGATATATGGATGATACAGGTAAAATCGGTTTAGATTTTTTTTCAAAAAGAGACGAGCTTTTTTTAAAAATTATTCAGTTTATAAAATCCAAGTCCGAAAGAGTTTATCTTGTAGGCGGTTATTTAAGAGACAGGATACTTGAACGCGAAGGCGGAGATATTGACTTAGCGGTTGCGGGCGATGTTGAAAAGTACGGCAGAGAGTTAGCGGATACCCTCGGAGGGAGTTTTTTTCTTTTAGGCGGTAAACAACAAGTTGCACGAATAGTTGTAAAAGATGGAGGCCAAAGAAAGATTGACATTTGTGCTCTTCGCGGGGGGATAGAGAATGATTTAAGGCTTAGGGATTTTACGATTAACGCTCTTGCTGTAAACGCTGAGAATTTGGCTGAAGGTTTAGTGCCCATTCAAATTATCGATGTTACCGGAGGTTTGCGTGGTCTTAAAAATAGAAAAATTTCGGTGGTTTCATCTGAGGCGCTTAAAAATGACCCCTTAAGGATTTTAAGGGCGGTCAGGTTATCCATTGAACTCGATTTTGATATTGAGCCTAAGACATTTTCTCTTTTAAAAGAATCTGCTAATTTAATTAAAAATATTTCCGCTGAAAGAGTTCAGCAAGAACTGTATTTGACATTTTCTCTGCCTGATTCCCATGAGGCAATTAAGAGTTTGGATGAACTTAACGTAATTGAACTCATCATTCCTGAATTCAAAGAAATGAAGGGTGTTGCTCAGAACGATTACCATCATCTCGATGTTTGGAATCATACTTTGCTTGCTCTTAAAAACCTTGATGAAATTTTAACGAATCTTAAGAAAATTTTTCCGGATGAGTGCGGACAAATTTTGCATCATTTAAATCAACCTTTTCAAGGGGGATTTAATAGGATTGTGCCTCTTAAGTTTGCGACTCTACTTCATGATATTGGAAAACCGAGAACAAAATTGTTTGATTCTTCGGGAGCAATACATTTTTATAACCATCCGGAGGTTGGGGCCGGATTAGCTAAGGGTATTTGCAAGCGGCTAAAAATAAGTAAGGAAGGCGTAATGATTGTCGGTAAGTTAGTTGCCGAGCATATGAGGGTAGGTTATCTTTCAAAGGAAGAGAACTTGACGGATAGAGCCATGAGGCGATTTTTGAGAGATTGTGGCAAAGAAACAGTTGAAGTTTTGCTTCTTTCTTTGTCTGATCGGTGGGCTACTTTGGGGCCGCTTTCCCCCCCGGAATCTCTTAATCGGCATGAGTATTTTATTAAAAAGGTTATGAAAGCCCACTTATCAGTTATTGAAAAACCCAAGCTGCATTTGGTTACGGGCTATGATTTAATGAAAGAGTTGAATTTGAAGCCCGGCAAATTTATTGGGAGATTACTTGAGGAGATCGAAGAAGCTCAAGCGGAGGGGAAAATTTCAACAAAAAAAGAGGCTTTGAATTTTGCGAAAAATTATTTTGAGGATTATATTAAAGATAAAAAATGATTTCAAGGGGACGATATGGAAATTTACGAAGCAATTTATGGAAGGCTGAGCGTGAGGTCTTTTGATGAAAAGAAAGATGTGCCAAAAGAAATTGTTGATAAAATTCTCGAGGCTGGTTGTCAGGCTCCATCTGCGGGGAATATTCAGCCCTGGAGGTTTTGGGTTATAAGGAATCCTGAGTTAAAGGCGATGATTTCAACTGCTGCCTTAAATCAAAGATACATATTAGAAGCACCCGTGATTATAATTATATGCGCTGATTTAAATGCCTCTGCTGAAGCGTATGGGAAGCGGGGAAGAGAGCTTTATTCTATTCAGGATGCCGCTTGCGCAACAGAAAATATTCTTCTCGCAGCTTACTCGGAGGGATTGGGAGCTTGTTGGGCAGGTGCTTTTTATGAGGAGGATGTGACTAATGCCTTGGATTTACCGTCTCATATAAGACCATTGGCGATAGTTTCTTTGGGCTATTCTTCTCTTGCAGGGGTGAAGCCGGATAAAATGCCCATTGAGGATGTTGTTGAGTATGTGGATTAATGAGATAAATTAAAAATCCAATTTTTTAAATTGATAGAATTAAGAAGGTGAGTGAAGTGCCTGTTTTTGAGTATAAGTGTTTAAAATGCGGTGAAAAATTTGAATTGCTTGTTGGTGTGGGCAAAGAAAATAATGAGTTGAAATGCCCCGGTTGCGGCTCAAAGGATTTATCGAAACTCTTTTCCGCCTTTAGGTTTAAGGGCGGAAACGGCAGCGGGGCTTCAAGTTGCGGAACCTGTGCAGCTTCTAATTGTAACGGCTGCAACTTAAGTTGAGAAAGGAGGTATTTCTTTGGCAGAAACTTTGGCGGAATTTTATGAAGAGTTAAAAGATTGTCAGAGGTGTTCTCTTGGAAAAACGAGGACAAACATTGTTTTTGGAGCCGGTAGCGAAAATGCTGATTTGGTGTTTGTGGGAGAAGCACCCGGACGCAATGAAGATATGCAGGGAAAACCATTTGTGGGTGCCGCGGGACAATTGCTCGATAAATTGCTTAACTCGATCGGGCTTGAGAGAAGCCAGGTGTATATAGCAAATGTTTTGAAGTGTAGGCCGCCTCAAAATAGAGATCCCTTGCCAGATGAGATTGAAATTTGCAAACCGTTTTTACTTAAACAGATAAAAATAATTGGTCCCAAAGTGGTTTGTACTTTGGGAAGATTTGCAACGCAGGTTATTTTGGATAAAAATGCTTCCATCTCAAAAGTTCGCGGCAAGCGTTTTGATGGTAACGGCTATTATATATTTCCCATATATCATCCCGCTGCGGCGTTGTATCAACGAACTAACATTGTTAATCTGAAGGCCGATTTTTTAAAACTCAAAGAAATATTAAGCGAGAAAACAATTGAGGAGCCATCTCATCAAGAAGAAGAGCCGGAACAGCTCATGTTGTTTTAGGAGAAGAGTGCGAGAAGAAAAAATCGTTTTTACCAAGTCGAGTTTTGAAACCAAAAAGTTTGCTGAAAAGTTAGCCCCACTTCTTCGAGCCGGAGATGTAATAAGCTTGACCGGTGACCTGGGGGCGGGCAAAACCTGTTTTGTTCAAGGATTAGCTTGTGGATTGAGAGTTAATAAGAAGATAACCAGCCCAACCTTTGCTTTAATTAAGGAATACTTAAACTCTTCCAACATTCCCTTCTATCATTTTGATGTTTATCGTCTTAAATTTTTGCAAGAAATGTTAGATATTGGTTACGAGGAGTATTTTTTTGGAGAAGGAATCACCGTTGTTGAATGGGGCGATAAAATAGCCCCTCTTCTTCCCGATGAATTTTTGGAGATAAAATTTAAGCGTCTTTCCAATGAAAATATGAGGAAGATAAGCATAATATCTCATGGCAAACGCTGGGCAGAAACGGCCAAAAATTGGTTAAAAGAAAGCCGAAAAGACCTTTGCACCGATATCAACACCTCAGAGGCTTGAGGCCCATTCGACTGACACCTCCGCTCACTTGATGCTACCAAGTGGTGGAGTTCCGCCCTAAGTTGATACCTTATGCCCGGATGCTTTAGAGAATTTCTACCCAACCCAGTAACCGAAGCTGCGTTGTGCAGTTATTAACAAAGCACCTTCTTCTGCCTTTCCGGCCAACATCCAAATTGAAAATTTTATCAAGCTTTTTGGTTCCCTCTAACTATATTATAGCATTGTTTTGGGGTTTTTTAGTCTTAATAATGGGTTTTTATTTGTTTTTGCCGGAAACGGTCTTTTGTTGTTGCGTGAGAAATTGTTATGTTCAAAAAGTTTGTCAGTTGGTATGATTTAAGGCTAAGAGAGGAGAAATTTAATGCTTTTGCTTGCCTTTGATACTTCGACCGACCTATGCACTGTGGCGGTAGGTGAAAAAGATGTTCTTTTGGGGGAACGCAACATTTGTGCGCCACGAGGACATATGCAGAAACTTTTCCCCCTAACGGATTCGCTGCTTTCCGACATCGGGTGCGATATACAAGACATCGACGCAGTTGCGGTTGGTTTAGGACCGGGTTCTTTTACAGGTGTAAGAATAGGAGTTTCAATTGCCAAGGGTCTTGCCCAAGGGACAAGAAAGCCAATCGTTGGCGTATCTTCTTTGGATGCTTTGGCAAAACCGCTGAGTTTTTGTGACGGTTTGGTCTGTGCGGTTGTTGATGCCAAAAAGAAAGAGGTTTATTCTTGTTTTTACAAGTGTTTTGGTGGAAACCTCCAACGTTTGACCGATTATAAGGCGCTTTCTCCCGAAAAGTTATGCGATAAGTTAAATGAGATGAATTTATCTGTTTCGGATGAGACTGAGGGGAATGAAAAGATAACGCTGGTCGGAGATGCTTTAAACTCACACCTATCCTTTTTTAAAGAACGGGTTAAAAGAGCAAAATTTGCTCCCCCAAATTTATGGTATCCCAAAGCGTCAAGCATAAAGGACTTGGCTTTTGATAGGCTCGAAAATGGTGAGAGCGATGATTATCTGACACTCGTGCCAATTTATGCCCGTATTCCCATCGCTGAGGAGATGTGGGAGAAGAAAGTGAGAGAAAGCGTTGAAGGGAAGAAAAGTTAAGATATTGTCCATGTGTTACGATGATGTTGAGGATGTCATTGAGATTGAAAGGAAGATATTTCCTGCTCCTTGGACAGCTGATGTTTTTGAAGAGCAATTAAATCAGTCGGATTGCACATCTTATTTTGTAGCAAAAATTGACGAAAAAATTGTAGGGTATGCCGGGATTATATTCCCGCCCGTTGGTAGGTATGGTGCCGGGGCCGAGGGTCATGTAACAAATATTGCCGTTGATGAAAATTGTAGACGAAGGAAAATAGGAAGCTTGCTTTTATTAAAGTTGATAGAAGAAGCACAAAACAGGGGCTCAAGGGTCATCTCTCTTGAGTTGAGGAAATCAAATATGGCTGCTTTGAATTTTTATAAGAAGTTTGGCTTTCGAATTTTTGGTTTAAGGAAAAACTACTATTCTGATACCGGTGAGGATGCGGTAGTTATGTTCGTTGATAATGTAAGCTTTGCCGATTATCAAAATAGACTACAAATTATAAGAGATTCTATTGGGTTTGGCGAGGTATGAAATGTTGATTCTCGGTGAATGGTGCTTATCTTCTGAGTTTTTAGTTTAAAGAATTAATATTCTTGGCAATTTTTATGGTTTTAATTTTGAACAGGTGGAAGATTTTTATAAGGAGGTTAAGGCAATGACAATAAACGATAGAGAGCATTATCAGAAACTCTTATATGAAGAGCTTCGAAAAGAAAGTGACAGGGGAGCTGTAATGGTTGAAGCTGCTTTTTTAGACAGAGCGCTTGAAAATACTCTTAAAGCTCGTTTTGTTCCAACTACTTCTGAAAAGGATGCTTCGATTTCAAATTTACATTTTGCTGTAAAAATAAATCTTGCTTATCGGGTTGGTCTGATTAGTTCAAAATTTCGTGATGATTTACTTAAAATCAAAGATATAAGGAATGATTTTGCGCACGATATTGAGGGGTGCGATTTTAATAATCCTAAGCATGTTGAAGCTATTAAAAAACTTGCTATTTCCGCTGATTTGGTCAGTTGTGATCCCGGGACAGGAGAACCATTTAAAGATGGACCAAGAGGTGATTTCCGGGTAATAGTATCTTGTATGCTTTGGGTTTTACGTTCATTAGCGGAAGGAATTAGAACAATGGAAAGTTGTCCTATTAAAGCAATTGAAGAAGCTTTCCCCGAATGGTTTTATACTGGAAATAAGAATTGATTAAAAAAGATTAAAATCAAGGTTTTTGGAGGAATTCTTTGAGAAAATTAATCACTATTCTTGGAATAGAGACCTCTTGTGATGAGACCGCGGCGGCGGTTGTGGCCGATGGTAAAAGGATTTTGTCGAACATTATTGCTTCTCAGGTTAAATGGCACCGGAAGTTTAGCGGGGTTGTACCCGAGATTGCCTCTAGAAAGCACGTGGAGCTCATAAGTCCTGTTATAGAAGAGGCGTTGCTCGAGGCGAATGTTACTTTGGGTGATATTGATGCCGTTGCGGTTACTCAGGGCCCCGGTTTGGTGGGAGCGTTGTTGGTTGGTTTGAGCGTTGCCAAAGGGATTTCTTATGCGACAAAAACCCCTCTTATATGCGTAAATCACATTGAGGCTCACATCTTGGCAAATTTTCTTGAATATCCCAACCTTAAACCTCCTTTAGTTGCTCTTGTTGTTTCGGGTGGGCACACGGCCATAGTTTATATGAAAGATTTTGGTGAATATGAAGTCCTCGGAGAGACTTTGGATGATGCTGCCGGAGAGGCTTTTGATAAGGTGGCAAAATTTTTGGACCTTGGTTATCCGGGTGGCCCTGTAATAGATGAGTTGGCTGTAAAAGGAAATCCTCAAGCCATTAACTTCCCAAGAGCCATGATTAGAAGAGACAACTACGATTTTAGCTTAAGCGGTCTTAAGACCGCCGTCTTTAATTATGTTTCAAGGGTAAAGGCGGAGGGTAAACAGATAAATATTCCCGACATTTGCGCAAGTTTTCAAGCGGCAGTTATAGATGTCCAAATTTATAAGATTCTTCGGGCGGTTAGAGAGAAAGATGTTGATAAGATAGTTTTAGCCGGTGGGGTTGCCGCAAACAAATCCCTTCGAGAAAGATTACAAAATGAGGCGACCAAAGAAGGCAAAGAACTTTTTTACTCTTCACCCCTTCTCTGTACCGATAATGCAGCGATGATTGCTTGCGCGGGTTATTTTAAATTTAAAGAGGGCAAAACTTGTGCGTTGGATGCAAACGCTGAACCAAATCTGTCGTTGGTCGACGAACCGTAGGTTATTTTTTAAATATTATGTAAACTAAATTATTTTTTTTGCTTGTGGATAATGTGGATAAGTCCGATTTAACCTTTTAAAGAAGCTACCTTCCTCTGGAAAATTTTATGGAAAAATTTTAATCGATATTTTTTAATAAAAAGGTGATGGAATACGTGGATTCTGATGTTGCTCAAGCAAGTGCGGAAAGCGAATTAAAAATTTCCGATTTAATTTTAGCAAGTGTTTCGGGATGTTTGCTGATATTTGCCTTTCCCAATTTTAGCTGGTCTTTTATTGCTTGGCTTGCCTTAGTTCCCTTACTTGTCGCCATTTATCGCTCATCTTTTAAGGGAGCTTTGCTTTGCGGTTTAACTGCGGGTGTCTTTTTTTTCGGGGGACTTCTTTATTGGATATTTCTTTTTGGATTACTTGCGGGATTTGGTTTAATTTTATCCCAATCTTTTTTCTTCCTGCTCTTTGGACTTGGAACAAAGGTTATCCACAGTCATTTTAAAAGAGAGGCTCGATTGATTCTGGTTCCTGCTCTCTGGGTTTCTTTGGAATTTTTGCGTTCAATTGGTCCCTGGGGTTTTTCGTGGGGGGTTCTTGGCTATAGTCAGTATAATTTTCTTCCCATTATTCAAATTGCAAAATGGACAGGGGTTCTCGGTGTATCGTTTTTGTTGGTTTTTGTAAATGAGTTTATCGCGGAAAACTACACGCACATCTTCCAACAAAAGGGGTCTGCAATCCAAAGGATTATTCTCTGGATAAAAGGCTCCGGGAGAATTTTTTTAAGGGATACGGTTTTGGTGTTGCTCGGAGTTATTTTGCTTGTCGGGATCGGAAATCTTAATTTGTCGGGTTCACGGGGGAGTGGGGAAACAATTAAAATTGCAATTTTACAGCCGAGTATTCCGCAGGATATAAAGTGGGAGCCAATGAAAAAGGAAGAAGTTTTTGAAGCGCATCTAAAATTGGCTCGAGAGGCGGCCGAAGAGAAACCGTATATCATAATTTGGCCTGAAACCTCAACTCCGGCTTACCTATTGGAGGAAGAAGAATATTTTAAGAAAATAAAAGATCTTGCTGAAAAGGCGGATAGTTTTTTGTTGGTAGGAGGGCTTTACCGGCCTGCCGGTAGGCATGGTGAGAATAAGGGGCGTTCTTTTAACTCCGCTTTTTTATTTTCCCCCAAAGGCGAAATTTTAGATAGGTACGATAAATTACACTTAGTTCCATTTGGAGAGTATGTTCCTTTAAAACCGATTTTTTCAAACATTGAGGCGGTTGCGTCCGCTTCGGGAGACACATCTCCGGGGAAAGAATTCACGGTATTTGAGACAGGTGCCGGGAGGTTTTCTGCGGTCATCTGTTTTGAATCTTCCGACTCACTTATCGTTCGTCGTTTGGCCTTAAAGGGCGCCGAAATGTTGGTTGTTATGACAAACGATGGTTGGTTCAAAAAGACCGCTGCGGCTGAGCAGCATTTATCGATGGCCGTATTGCGCGCAGTTGAAAATGATTTTTTTGTGGTTCAAGCGGCAAATACCGGAATTTCAGCAATTATTAATTCGAGAGGAAGGGTGGTGTCGCGGACGGCTCTTTTTGACAGGAAATGTCTCGCCGGCAAAATTGTTTTAAGGGAAGGGAAGAGTTTTTATAGAAGATTTGGGGATATCTTTTCCTACAGCTGTCTTTTAATTTCTCTGGGCAGCATATTTTTTGCTTTCAATTTGAAAAAATGATTGTTGATTTTGTTGTTTTGTTATTGTAAGATATTTTTGTTCTGATTAGCACTCTCGGTTAAAGAGTGCTAAAACAATTAATTATCCAGAGGATAATCCCTTGGATTATATGATGGGAGGGTTGATTATGAATTTAAAACCATTAGGAGACAGGGTAGTTGTTAAACCCAGTGAAGGTGAGGAGAAAACCAAAAGCGGGATAGTCATTCCCGATACCGCCAAAGAGAAACCACAAGAAGGGGAAGTTGTTGCTGTAGGCAGCGGGAAATGTGATGAAAGTGGCAAGAAAATTCCTCTTGAGGTTAAAGCGGGGGACAAGGTTCTTTATTCAAAATACGGTGGAACCGAGGTTAAGGTGGAAGGGGAAGAGTACCTTATCTTGAGAGAAAGCGATGTTTTGGCTATTGTAAAAAAATAATTGAAAGGGAGGCGAATAAATTAAATGTCAAAAATAATAGAGTTTAATGAAGAAGCAAGGCGAAAAATGCAAGCAGGAGCTAATAGTCTTGCAGATATTGTAAAAGTTACTCTTGGGCCAAGAGGCCGGAATGTTATTTTTGAAAGAAAGTTCGGCATTCCAACCATTACAAATGATGGGGTAACAATTGCAAAAGAAATTGAGTTGGAGGATCCATTTGAGAATATGGGAGCTCAATTGGTAAAGGAAGTGGCGACAAAAACCAACGATGTAGCGGGCGACGGGACCACGACGGCTACGGTGCTTGCTCAAGAGATAATAAATAAAGGTTTAAAAAATCTTGCCGCTGGCGCAAATCCAATGGTTCTCAAAAAAGGAATTGAAAAAGCAGTTCAAGCGACGGTTGATGAAATTAAGAAGCTTAGCCGCTCTATTGCAGACAATCCTAAGAAGATTGCCGAGGTTGCTGCAATCTCTGCCGCTGATGAAGAAATTGGATCAAAAATTGCTGAGGCGATGGGAAAAGTTGGCAAGGACGGAGTAATTACCGTTGAAGAATCTCAAACCTTCGGGATAGATATCGAAGTTGTTGAAGGTATGCAATTTGATAAAGGCTATTTATCTCCTTATATGGTTACCGATACTGAAAGAATGGAAGCGACCCTTGATGATCCCTACATTCTTATCGCTAATCAAAAGATAGGTGCTGTACACGACCTTCTTCCCATTTTGGAGAAGATAATGCAGACAGGGAAACCCTTATTAATAATTGCTGAAGATGTTGAAGGAGAAGCTTTGGCTACCCTTGTGGTTAATAAAATAAGAGGGACTTTTACCTGTGTTGCAGTGAAAGCACCCGGTTTCGGCGATCGCAGAAAAGCAATGCTTCAAGATATTGCAATTGTTGCTGGTGGCCAGGTAGTTACCGAAGAGCTTGGTATGAAACTTGAGAATGTAACCATTGATATGTTGGGTAGGGCTCACAGAGTGAAAATCACCAAAGAGGATACGACTATCGTTAGTGGCCAGGGCGGCATGGAAGCCATTAAAGGTCGTATCAATCAAATTAAGGCCGAGATTGAGCAAAGTGATTCCGAATTCGACAAAGAAAAACTTCAAGAAAGATTAGCGAAGTTGAGCGGCGGTGTCGCTGTTATTAGAGTTGGGGCAGCTACTGAAGTTGAGCTCAAGGAGAAAAAGCACCGGATAGAAGATGCTCTTTCTGCAACGAGAGCTGCAATCGAAGAGGGGATTGTTCCCGGCGGAGGAGTTGTTTTGGTTAATTGCATTCCTGCAATCGATAAAGCCGAAGCTGTTGGTGACGAGAGGACCGGTGTGGAAATAATTGAGCGTGCTTTAGAAGAACCGCTTCGTCAAATTGCCAACAATGCCGGTCTTGAAGGTTCTGTGATTGTAGAGAAAGTAAGGGGTCTTAAAAAAGGTCATGGGCTAAATGCAGCTACTTCTGAGTATGTTGATATGGTGGAAGCGGGAATAATAGATCCGGCAAAAGTAACTAGATCCGCAATTCAGAATGCAGCAAGTGTTGCAGCCATGTTTTTAACTACAGAGGCCGCTATAGCGGATAAGCCTGAGGAAGAAAAAGGCGGAATGGGAATGGGTATGCCGGGCGGAGGTATGCCGGGCATGATGTAGGTTCCCCATTTAATTTATTTAGAAAAAGAAAAGCCCTTGCTTAAGCAAGGGCTTTTCTTTATGCTATAAATCAGAGGTTTAGCTTGTTATTTACTCCAGTTAAGTTTGCGGAGCAGAAAATGATGTATAATAAAAGTCCTTCTATGTTGCATATGTATAGAACCCAATCAACTTCTTGACAGTTTTTTTGGTGCAGGTTAAGATTAATAAATTTAGAATTTTGAAAGAAGGAATTTTTAAAAATGAGATTAGCCCAGAAGCTTAACTTGATTATGGTTAAGTAAATCTGGGTTATTTTTTAAAAAACTTAATCGATTTTTAGGAGGCATTTTATGGAAGTTGAGATTGGGAAAGGGAAATTTGGAAGAAGGGCTTATGGTTTTGATGATATTGCGATAGTCCCGAGCAGAAGGACGAGAGATCCTCAGGATGTAGGTATCTGTACAAGGATAGCGGACTTTCATTTTAAGCTCCCGGTCTTAGCTTCAGCGATGGATGGTGTTGTTGACCCTGAGTTTGCTATTAAGATGGGCAAACTGGGTGGTTTGGCTGTTTTGAATCTTGAAGGATTGCAGACAAAATACGAAGATTCCTCCTCTGTCCTTAAAGAAATTTCAAGTTTTTCCAAAGAAGAAGCAACTCGTAAAATGCAGGAGTTATATAAGGAACCGATAAAACCTGAGCTGGTTGGAAAAAGAATCGAAGAAATTAAAAAGGGTGGAGTTATAGCTGCTGCATCGATAACACCTCAAAAAGTTACGCAGTATTATAAAATTGCGATAGATGCCGGTTTAGACATATTAATTATACAAGGAACTGTGGTTAGCGCAGAGCATGTAAGCACCACTTGTGAAGTCCTGGATTTAAACAAGTTTATTAAGTCAGTTTCCATTCCCGTTATTGTCGGTGGTTGCTGTTCTTACTCTGCGGCGCTTCACTTGATGAGAACCGGCGCGGCAGGGATTCTCGTAGGAGTGGGTCCGGGGGCGGCTTGCACAACGCGTCAAGTTTTAGGAGTTGGAGTGCCACAAGCCACAGCAATTGCTGATGCCACAGCTGCTCGGACACGTTATCTCGATGAAACCGGGAAATATGTAAAAGTAATTGCCGATGGGGGAATGAGAACGGGTGGAGATATTGCGAAGGCAATTGCCTGCGGGGCCGACATGGTAATGATCGGTTCACCTTTAGCGCGAGCAAAAGAAGCGCCCGGCAGAGGGTATCATTGGGGAATGGCTACTTTTCACCCTGATCTTCCGCGTGGAACGAGGGTTTGCACCGGTATTGCGGGAAGTTTAGAAGAGATATTGGTAGGTCCTGCTCGTGAAAACGACGGGACTTTGAACTTGTTCGGAGCGCTTAGAACCTCCATGGCCACGTGTGGATATAAAGATATAAAGGATTTTCAGCAAGCAGAAGTAATGATTGCCCCCTCTCTTAAAACTGAGGGCAAGTTTCTTCAGCGAGCTCAGGGCGTTGGAATGGGATAAGGGGCAGATAGCAGGGCTTATGGCAGATGGCTGAAAGCGTAGAGCGTGGAGCAGAGAGAATATAGAGCATGGAGTATAGAGTGTGTGTGGAGTATGGTAAAATCAGTAATCTGACTAACAAACTACCGACTCCCCGCCTGCCTACACCTATGATGCCGTTAGGCATTGGCGGGCAGGCCCACTAAGAGACTGCCGGCTAATTAATATAGGGTAAAGTTGAAATGAAGAATGAAAAATGGAGAACGAAAAACGATAATGAAAAAATAAAAATGGCTTCTAAGCATAGCCCATTTAACAACAGACGATAGTCTAATGATAAACATTATCTTAAAGGGTTTTCAATTTTAAATTTTCTATATAGTTTTACATTTTTATATTTTATTTTTTAAATATTTCTTGAATTTTTAACGATTTAAAAAGTGAGGAGCTTATGGTAAGTGGGAGATAAATTTAGCGAAAGCGAACAGGGCAGTTTACAAAAAGTATTAGTGTTGGATTTTGGGGCGCAGTATAGCCGGCTGATTGCGAGGCGGGTTAGAGAATGTAAAGTATATTCCGAAATTGTTCCCTATGATATCTCGGTTGATGAAATAAAGAAGATAAATCCTCAAGGGCTTATTTTTTCCGGGGGACCGGCCAGTGTTCATGTTCCAAATGCTCCGAGATGCAGCAAAGAGATATTTAAACTCGGTATTCCCATTCTTGGAATATGCTACGGAATGCAGCTCATGGCGGATATGTTGGGTGGAGAGGTTGCCGAGACGGGGAAAAGTGAGTATGGAAAAACGAGGCTTTTAGCAAAAGAAGACACACTTCTTTTTAAAGGTATCTCTCTCGAGCAAGATGTATGGATGAGTCATTGTGATTCTGTAAAAACCATGCCGGTTGGCTTTAAGTCTGCTGCAGCTACCGAGTCAATCCAGGTAGCTGCGATGGAAAATTCAAATAACAAGCTTTATGCTGTTCAGTTTCATCCTGAAGTGATTCACACCTCTTTCGGGATAGATATCTTAAAAAATTTTCTTTATGATGCTTGCGAATGTACCCCTTCTTGGACGATGGTTTCCATCATAGAGAAATCTATTGAAGAGATAAAGAAAAAAGTTGGTAGAAATAAAATAATTTGCGGCTTAAGCGGCGGGGTGGATTCAGCGGTTGCCGCTGTTTTGGTTCATAAAGCCGTTGGTGACCAACTTACATGTGTTTTTGTGGATCATGGTCTGCTTCGAAAAAGAGAAGCTGAGCAGGTAGAAGAGACTTTCAAAAGGAATTTTAAGATTAACCTGGTTCAAATAGATGCCCAAGAGCGTTTCTTAAAAAAACTTAAGGGGGTTACTGACCCCGAAAAAAAGAGGATTTTTATTGGGGAGGAATTTATCAGGGTTTTTGAAAAATTTGCTTGTGAGCTTAAAAACGTGAATTTTTTGGTTCAGGGAACTTTGTATCCAGACGTAATTGAGAGCGGCACCAAGGATGCCGCGAAGATAAAAACTCATCACAACGTTGGTGGCTTGCCCCTTGATATGGATTTTAAGCTTATAGAGCCACTTAGGTTGCTTTTTAAAGACGAAGTTAGAACGATGGGCGAAGAGCTTGGTTTGCCGGATGAGATTGTTTGGCGGCAACCATTTCCGGGTCCGGGATTAGCCATAAGAATTATTGGCGAAGTTACAGCTGAAAGATTGGAAATTTTAAGGGAAGCGGATGCGATTGTTACAGAAGAAGTAAAAAGAGCAGGTCTTTACCGCAAGATTTGGCAGTCATTTGCTGTTTTGCCGGGGATCAAGAGTGTTGGCGTAATGGGGGATAAGAGAACATATGCGTATCCCATAGCCATTAGAGCGGTTACTTCCGAAGATGCTATGACCGCTGATTGGGCAAAGTTGCCTTACGATGTTTTGGAGCGATTATCAAGTCGGATAATAAACGAAGTTTCGGGCGTAAATCGGGTTGTTTATGATATAAGCTCAAAGCCACCGGGCACAATTGAGTGGGAATAAACAATAGGGTAAAGGGTAAAAAGAAATGAAAAATGGAGAATGAAAAGTGAAAAACTAAAATTAAGAATTAAAAAGGTTTTTGTCCAGAGGACAACCTTTTGAGTTGAAAGTGTTTTAGGAATTTTATCTTTTGTGGGTTGATTTTCAATTTTAAATTTTTCTATATAATTTTACATTTTTATTTTTTAGTTCTTAGTTTGTTATTTATTAATAACCAACAAGGGGGTTTTATGACGGATATTGAAAAAGATATGGAGAAGTTGCGAAATAAGATTGATATGATAGATGAACAAATTGTGCGTCTTTTAAATGAAAGGGCAGAGATAGTTTTAGAAATAAAAAAACTTAAAACAAAAGGTAATCTTTCTGTTTATGATCCCCGTCGAGAAGAAAAGATATTTAAGAAAATTTCGGCACGCAACAAAGGGCCCCTCTACGACGATGCAATTAACGAAATATATGAGAAGATTCTTCACTGTATGAAAGATTTGGAGCGATAATGGATATTTTTGACCCAAAAAAAGTTGTTATAATAGCCGGGCCTTGTGCAATTGAAAGCAGAGAACAGTTTTTTGAGGTCGCTGAAGCGGTAAAAAGAGTTGGTATAAAATATCTGCGAGGTGGGGCTTATAAGCCTCGCACATCTCCTTACAGCTTTCAAGGACTTGGAGAGGAGGGCCTAAAGTATCTCTCTGAGGCCGGGAAGAATTTTGGACTTAAATCCGTGACGGAGGTTACGGATTCGGAACATGCTGAGCTTATTGCAAAATACGCCGATATTCTTCAAGTCGGGGCGCGCAATATGGACAATTATTCTCTTCTTAAAAAGCTTGGAAAGATAACCGCGAAAGATAAAAAGCCGGTTTTTCTTAAAAGAGGGTTTTCGGCGACGATTGAAGAGTGGTTGCTTGCGTCCGAGTATATTACTTCGGCGGGGAACCCGAATGTTATTTTGTGTGAGCGAGGGATAAGGACATTTGAGACGGCTACGCGTTTTACTCTTGATTTAAATGCTGTTCCCGTAGTAAAAAAACTAAGCACCCATCCAATAATTGTGGACACCAGCCATTCTACGGGTCATGCGGATATGGTAATTCCGATGAGCAGAGCTGCAATTGCCGCGGGAGCCGATGGAGTGATGGTTGAGGTGCACCCAAATCCCAAAAAAGCTCTGTGCGATGGAGTCCAATCACTAACTCCTGGAGAGCTCGAACAATTAATTAAAGAACTTAAACCTATAGCCAAAGCCCTTGGAAAAGAGATAGGTTAATTAAATAAATCCTAAAAAGTGATAGTGCCCTTTGTTTCCCGCGATTATAGTGTCATAAATCTTTTCAGCGCATTCTTTTGTAACTCTTATATATTCAATGCCGGTTGGTCTTCATAACTTTTCCGGGTGATAGAGAGAGTCGGTTATTGATATAATCATTAAATAACGTTGACTTACAAAACCGATGGTTGTTTTATGCGAGCATACAAAAACTTAGGTGAATGATTTGAAAGCATATCTGGATATAGAGACATCTTTTGATGGCAGAATAACCGTTGTTGGAATGTATCGTCCCAGCAAAAATTTAACACAACTTGTTTTGCCGAGTATTACGTCCGAAGCTATTTTAGGTTTTTTGGATGGGGCTGAGTCTGTTGTTACTTACAACGGTAGTCGTTTTGACCTTCCTGTTATCGAAAAGTGTTGTGATTTGAATTTGATGGACTATTTTAAGTCAATCGATTTGATGTACGATTGTTGGAGACACGATTTATATGGTGGCTTAAAGAAAGTGGAAAAAATTTTGGGAATTCACAGAGATTTGTCCGATGTGGATGGTTGGGATGCTGTGAGGTTTTGGTCGAGATACGAAACATATGGCGACGAAGAGGCGCTTGAGGTTCTTTTGAAATATAACAAAGAAGATGTGTTAAATCTTTGTATTATTGAGGAATGTTTAAAAACAAGGGAAAATCGAAGTTAATCTCTTAAAAGTTGCTACATTTAAGCCAAACGCTTGTTTGTCATATCGTGAGCTAACAAATATAATAAAATTAAATGTGATGTAAAAATCTTTTAGAGGTGAATATTGATGGAGATATATCTCGCGGTTTTACTTGTTTTTTTAATGGTCTTACTTTCCGGCGGTTTTATCTGGTTGGTTCTTAAGTCTAAACAAGAAGAAACGTCAATTCCTCTTTTACAGCAACAAATTTTAGAACTTCAAAAACAGGTACGCGATAGTTTAAGCGAAGGTAACAAGCGTATGGATGAGCGACTTGAAAGCATCAGCAAGCTTATGGCCGATTCTAATAAAACAATGGGTGAACGGCTTGAGGGGGCCGCTAAGGCTGTAGGAAATGTCCAAAAAGGTTTGGGGGAGCTCTCCGCGGCCACCGTTCAAATGATTGATGTGGGAAAAGATATCTCAAAACTTCAAGATATTTTAAGAGCTCCAAAACTGCGTGGTGTGATGGGGGAAACATTTTTGAGTGAATTGTTGGCTCAAATTCTTCCATCCAAATATTATGAAATGGGCTACGGTTTTCGAAGTGGCGAAAAGGTTGATGCCATAGTTCGTATCGGGAAGATGTTGGTGCCAATTGATTCTAAGTTTCCCCTCGAGAACTTTAAACGCTTGATTGAGAGCCAAACGGAAGAGGAACGTAAAATCAACCGAAAGAGTTTTGTCCGAGACGTTAAGAAACATGTTGATGCCATTGCTCAAAAATATATCTTACCTGATGAGGGAACTTATAATTTTGCTCTCATGTATATTCCGGCTGAGAATGTCTATTACGAGATTATTATGACCAATGACGATTTGGGAAACAAAACGAGTATTTGTGATTATGCGATTAGGAAGCATGTGATTCCCGTATCCCCCAATAGTTTCTATGCTTATTTACAGGTCATAGTTATGGGGCTCAAAGGTCTTGATATCGAAAAAAGTGCTCGTGAGGTGATGAATTATCTTGGACGGCTTCAAGGAGACCTTGGGCGATTTCAGGAGGATTTTGAGGTGGTAGGGAAACATATTTATAACGCCAAAAATAAATACGATGAAGCCGAGAAAAAACTGGAACGTTTAGATGATAAACTTTTAAATGCAAGTGAAAATACAGCTGAGCTCAAAAGTGGCTCAGTTTAGATGTTTGTATTTTATTTTTCTCCAAATCTCTCCCTCTGAAATTTGTTTATTACTGAAGAAATAAACCGGCTGAATAAAAGTGTTATAATTAAAAATAAGTAAACGGTTGCAAATTAATTTTTCTATGAATTGAAATGATTTTGGCAGGGGATGGGAACGATGGCGTTGATGAATATCAGCGTGATTCCTTTGGGAACACCTACAACAAGCCTCGGGGATTACATCGTTAAAATTATAAAAATTCTTGATGAAGAGGGGGCAACGTATAAACTGACAGACATGGGCACAATAGTTGAAGGGAAAGCTCACCGGCTTTTTGAAATCGCTAATAGGCTGCACGAGTTTCCTTTTAGTGAAGGCGTAAAAAGAGTGATAACCACCATTGAAATCGATGATAGGAGAGATAAAAAAGTTGAATTGGGAGATAAGGTTAAATCTGTGCAAGCAAGACTTAAATAGTGAACAAGTATTGAAAATAATTTCAACGGATAAAAAAGGTTTTGGTGGTAAATGTGTATAAAAAAGGAACTAAAGTTTGTTATCCTTTTTATGGAGTTGGGAAAATAGAAAGTATTACTACCAAGGTTTTTAATGGTCAGGAACAGAGATATTATTCCATTTCTTTTTTTGATGAAAACTTAAAAGTGATGGTCCCGGTAGATAAGGCAAAAGAATTAGGATTAAGAGATGTGTTGTCGAAAAAAGAGGTTAAGGCATTGTTGGAGGTTTTAAAAGATAGGGCGAGTGAGCCCAACATTAAAGATATAGACCGCTCGTACTTTCTTCATATGATTGGAAGTGTGGATATTTCTGATGTAGTTAGGGGAGTCTGTGACTTGCTCTGTAAAAAAGAGATAGATGGCTTAAAAAGAAATGAAAGTGATTTGTTAAAGAGGGGCATCAATATATTAATCGGCTTGATAGTTTGCGATGGAAAAATTAATTCCACGGAAGCAAGAAAAATGATAATGGATTACTGGGAAGAAGGGTTGGGTAAAAAGAAGAAAAGTTAGCGGGTGAGTTTGTTCGTTGCCAAATCGGCATCCGATTTTCTTGCTCGCCTAAAAATGATATTGCATTTAATTTGCTGGTTTTAGATAGGGTTAAAATTTAAATAAAACCCAAGGCCGACTTAAGTCGGCAAAATACTGCCTGTATCGGGGCAGTATTTTACTTAAAATAAAATAAAGGGAAAAGAAGGGTTTTAAGAGAATTATTTTATTGATTTTGACAGATTTTACAGGAGGGGAGCAATGAGTGCTCAGGTATTTAAACTAAAAAAATCTTCTATTTGTTTATCCATTTTATTATTATGCTTGTTTTTTACGGTCATCTCCGCCAGAGGGCTGAGTCACAAGTTTGCTTTAGCCGTGGAGCGTGAACCGAAAGTTCACGAAGTAGAAGTAGGTTATGTTGGAGAAATTCACGAAGAAGCGGAACACGAAGAAGAACATGTGGTAGTAGAGCATGAAGAGGAAACCCATGAAGATGTAGAGCATGAAACAATTGGGCATGGAGAAGCTGAAAGTGAAGAAGGGGAGGGTATTAAAATACCGCTCTTTGTTGATGCGGTATTTCCGGTTGTAATAGTTGTATTACTTTTAGGAGCCGGAAAAATTTTAGAGGGCTATGGGAAAAAGACAGTTTAATCTTTTATTAAATTCAGGGCTTCTTTGTATGCGATGTAAGTTTTCTCAGTAAAAAGGACGAATTTTACCTCATCAAAGTGGTCCTTTTCTTTTAAGAAATCTTTCACAGCTTTCAGGGCAATTTTTGCTGCTTCTTTGAGCGGATATCTATAAGCCCCTGTGCTAATGGAAGGGAAAGCGATGATTTTAACGCCCTTATTCTTTGCAAGCTTCAAGCTATTTGTGTAGGCATCTTTCAAAAGCTCTGGCTCTCGGTTTTTTCCACCTTTCCAAATTGGTCCAACGGTGTGAATCACGTGTTTGGCGGGAAGGTTTCCGCCTGTTGTTATGACCGCCTCGCCTGTGGGCAACCTTCCGATTTTTTTGATTATCTCTTTGCATTCTTCAAGGATTTCGGACCCACCGGCTTTATGGATTGCGCCGTCTATGCCACCTCCACCCATAAGCCTCCCGTTTGCGGCGTTTACTATGGCCTCAGTAGTTTGTTTAGTTATATCCCCTTGAATTAAAGTAAGGATAGTTTTACCCATTTTAACCTCTGTTTTTTCCATCAGATCTCCCATTTCCTGTTATTGCGCTTGCCCGCCTCTGGCGGGAGGAGTGTAAGCGACGCGGCAATCTCAGGTTTTTAAGCATCAATATCTTCATAATCGATAAATATTTCAACATCCAATTGCTCAAGAACTTCTGCAATATGGTTATGTATGGTAACGATATCGGAGCCGGCAAAGAGCAGAGCGCACGCCTTTTTATCTTTTGTCAAAACCAGAGAACCTGAATCGCCTGGTTGCGACATAAAGGTGGTAAGAATTTGATTTCTAAAAAGCGGCACACCATTGTCATAATGTATTCGTATGGATGCTTTGGTATCCAAAACCTCGCCGTATGTGTGGCCAGTTGTGCGGCCGGTTTTTTGAACTATCATGCCGACCCTTGCCTTTGTTACCCCGCCGACTTTTCCGATGTCGAGGATGGTTTCCTCTACTAAATCTTCGCTTAAAGGTTTCGCCAGCGCCGCGTCCACGGTGTTTGGATTATAAAAATCAACTTCAACCCACCTTAAAAGTTTTGCTATGATGTCTTTTCTTTTGTGGCCATCATCCAAAACACCAGGCTGAATAATCGGATCGTCTTTTTTGGCCCTGTTTTCGTTTGCCAGAACGTGGTTGTTGCTTAAAATAAGTTTTTTGCCCGTTACTTTATCCCTTACAATTACTCCAAGCGTTCCCGCTCCCACTTTTTTATGGCCGATGCTAACTCCTCCCGGCGCGGGTCTGATTTTTTCCCGGTAAGCCATGGAAGGATAG
>Ga0209121_10000720_pt1 | contig 35124 bp, 34 predicted proteins | sample Cruoilmetagenom3_FD_187292 | JGI IMG/M metagenome (GOLD analysis project Ga0209121, IMG submission 187292) | Oil polluted marine microbial communities from Coal Oil Point, Santa Barbara, California, USA - Sample 3 (SPAdes) (version 2) | ecosystem: Environmental > Aquatic > Marine > Oil seeps ... | reverse complement strand
AGAACGTGTGTACCGCCACTGTCATGGCCAGGTATCCGGCGAAGACACTGCTTCTGGACTCACTGGCGGCCGTCTTCACGGTCTCCAAGTGGTCCGTTCTCATGGCGAGCTTTGGAGCTCTGCTCGTGGGGGCCGCATCAGTGCTCATGCTTAGTCTTCGGCGCAGGAGCGCAAGTACGTTCACGAGCTAGCCTGCGATATACTCCACACCAGCCGAAATTCGTACTCGATCCCGCCGGAGGCCCTCATGCTCGACGCCAAGTTCGTCCGCGATAATCTCGACGTCGTACGCCAGGCAATGGCGGACCGCAATGCGTCGTGGGACATCGAGTCGTTCACCAGTCTCGACGCCGAGCGCCGTGAGCTGATCCAGGCCGGCGACGTGCTCAAGGCCAAGCGCAATGAGTCGTCCAAGGCCATTGGCGGTCTCATGAAAGATGGCAAGCGCGACGAGGCCGAGGCCATGAAGACCGCGGTACGCGACATCAACGAGGAGATCACCGGTATCGACGCACGCCTCACAGAGGTCGATGCCGATGTCCGCACGCTGCTGCTCACCGTGCCCAACATCCCCGCAGAGGGCGTGCCGGTCGGCGCAAGCGAAGACGACAACGTGGAGGTCCGCCGCTGGGGCACGCCCCGCGAGTTCGACTTTGAGCCCACGGCGCACTGGGACTTGGGCCCCGCGCAGGGTCTCATCGACTTCGAGGCCGGCGTTAAGCTCGCCAAGTCGCGCTTTGTGGTGCTGGGCAATGACGGCGCTCGCCTCAACCGCGCGCTCATCAACTTCATGCTCGACACCCACGGCTCACGCGGCTACACGGAGTTTGCCGTGCCTGCCATGGCCAACACCGAGACGCTCACCGGTACCGGTCAGCTGCCCAAGTTCGAGGACGATCTCTTCAAGACCACCGACGACCTCTACCTGATCCCCACCGCAGAGGTCCAACTCACCAACCTGCACCGCGACGAGGTGCTGGAGGCCGACACACTTCCCAGGCATTACTGCGCGTACACGCCGTGCTTTCGCGAAGAAGCGGGCAGCGCCGGACGCGACACGCGCGGCATGATTCGCGTGCACCAGTTCGACAAGGTGGAGATGGTCAAGTTCGCCAAGCCGGAGACGTCCTTTGACGAGCTGGAGGCCATGACGGCGGACGCGGAGAACATTCTGCAGCTTCTGGGCCTGCCGTACCGCACCATCGTGCTGTGCACGGGCGACATGGGATTCGGCGCGGCCAAGACCTACGACATAGAGGTCTGGCTGCCCAGCTACGACAACTACAAGGAGATCTCCAGCTGCAGCAACTGCGTGGACTTCCAAGCGCGGCGCGCGGCTATCAAGTACCGCAGCCCCGGCGAGTTCAAGGGCTCGCGACTGGTGCACACGCTCAACGGATCGGGACTAGCTGTGGGTCGCTGTCTCGTCGCCGTGTTGGAGAACTACCAGCAGGCCGACGGAAGCATTGTGATCCCTCAGGTGTTGCGCCCGTACATGGGCGGCCAGGAGCTCATCGCAGCGAAGGGCTAGGACACGCGACCATCCAACTGTCGTTCGCCGGACTTGTGTTATACGCAGTGTCGCGGTATTGTGCGTATAACTACAGGGAGGTGGGCACATGCAGCGACAGCCGCTCGAAGTCCAGACTATCTACGCAGAGCTCCTAGAGCAGCTCGCGGCCTATGAGGCCTCACGCACCATCGGACACACCGCGGGCTCCTTTGTGACAAAGATGGTGAAGGGGCAGGAGTACTACTACTTCCAGCAGGTGGGCCCCGGCGGGACGAAGCGCCAGATTTATCTGGGTCGAAAGGACGCCGCGCTTGACGATCTAGCCGACCGATTCGCCCAGGGTAGAGTCAGTATTGCCGCGGACCAACGGTCAATTGAGCGATTGGCGGCGCTGCTGCGGGCGGGTGGCGCACTGGCAACCGACGCACCCTCAGCTCGAGTGCTTCGTGGGCTCGCGGACTCGGGGGTGTTCCACGCCGGCGGAGTCCTTGTCGGAACTCACGCGTTCATCGTGCTGGGCAATCTTCTCGGGGTTCGTTGGGACACCTCTCTGCGAACCCAGGATGTCGATATCGCGGCTGATCCTACACTCGATATTGCCGTTCCGGGCATCAGCGCCGACCTGCCTTCGGCTCTGGATAGTTTGGAGATGGGGTTCTTGCCCGTTCCCGGCCTCGACCCCGCGAGTCCGACCACCTCGTTCAAGGTGCGGGGGCAGAGCCTGCGGGTGGATCTTCTGACGCCCACCACGAGGGCCCAATCGCGCCCCGTGAGACTGGCGAGGTTTGCCGCCGCCGCGCAACCCTTGAGATTCCTGGACTACCTCATCGAATCGTCCGCCAAGGCGGCGGTGGTTAATGGCGGAGTTGTTGCGGTGAACGTGCCGGACGCGGCGCGGTTCGCTCTCCATAAGTTGATGATCGCGGGGGAGCGTCCTGCTGTAATGCAGTCAAAAAGGGAGAAGGATCTTTCGCAGGCGGCGCAGATGCTCCAGGTGCTGAGTGAAGATCGACCAGGGGACCTTGTTCTTGCCTGGGAGGCACTGGGCGTTCGGGGAAAGTCGTGGACGAGTCGTGTGGCGAAGTCAGTCTCTGCGCTCGATCGCATTTCGCCCGACGCCTCACAGGTCCTTCAGGAGCTCATCGCAGCGAAGGGCTAGCGGCGGTCCTGCAGGTGATCCGGCCATGAGGCGGCCAAGACGTAGACCTTGTCGTCGACCGTGATGGGTGCGGCGTCCCCGCGCAGGTAGACGACCTCGCCCTGGCAATCGACCAGCTTGATCGGCACGCCCTCCAGGGACTGCCCGTGCTCGAATAGCATCTTGCGGCGTTCCTTACCCGCAGACTTGGAGTCCGGGTGAACGAAATCGGCGTGTGGCTTGCCTGTCACATCGCTGGGATCGGAGGCGTTGAGCAGGCGGAGTCCGGCGGGATTCGCGTATCGGATCGTGGTCTTGTCGTGAATCCACACGGCATAGCCAAGCGCATCAAGGGCCTGACGGAACGCGTCATTTCCCGGGAGGGTTTCGTCTGTGTTCAGCATTGACACTCCTGCTCTCTACTCCAGTAAAGTGCTTGTAGCAAATTCCGTGCCTGAGAACCATTTTCATGGAGTCGATATACCTTTGCTGAACGGGAATAGTCACAAGTACTGACCTCGTTCACGCAGCAGATCACACCGAAAGGTGGTTCTTGGCACATGGAAGCCAATATCCCCACGATTCTCACCGTGTTCGGCGCCACCGGAGACCTGATGGCGAGAAAGATCGTCCCGTCTCTGTACCACCTGCACGCCCGTGGGCTCTTGCCCGACAAGTTCCATGTGGTCGGCTTTTCTCGGCGTGACTGGAGTGACGCGGACCTCCGACAGCACGTGTGCAGTATCATCGCCGAGACCAATCCGGATGATGACCTCACGGGCGTGAAGGAGTTCTGCGCACAGTTCACCTATCAGCGTGGCTCCTTTGAGCAGGAAGACGCCTACATGGCCACGGAGGCGCATCTGCAGGCGATAGATGACCGCTGGGGCATGTGCTCCAACAAGCTCTTCTATCTCGCCGTGCCGCCCGAGCATTACGCCACGATATTTCATCGGCTATTCGCAAGCGGGCTCACCGAGGCGTGCAGCGACCTGCAGGGTTGGACGCGCGTGTTGGTGGAGAAGCCCTTTGGCGACGACGTGCGCACGGCCAGGGAGCTCGACGATCTGTTGGGCAGCCTGTTCCGCGAGGAGCAGATCTATCGCATCGACCATTATCTCGCCAAGGAGATGCTGCAAGGCATCCTGAACTTCCGGTTCACCAACAACCTCTTTGAGGCTTCGTGGGACCGCAACTCGGTGGAGTCGATCGACATCCGTCTCATGGAGACGCTGGGAGTTGAGAAGCGCGGCCGCTTTTACGACGGCGTGGGTGCACTGCGCGATGTGGGCCAGAACCACCTGCTGCAGATGTTGGCGCTCATCACCATGGAACAACCGACCGCTCGTGGCGCTGCGGCGATACGCCAGGCGCGTGCGCAGGCCATGGTCGATGTGCTGCATCCCCTGACGCGCGAGCAGATCTCTCGCGACAGCTATCGGGCGCAGTACGAGGGCTTCCGTGAGATCGAGGGCGTATCGCCGGAGTCGGTCACGGAGAGCTACTTCAAGCTGCGCACCACGCTCCGCAGCTCTCGCTGGGCGGGCGTGCCCGTCACCATGGAGTCGGGCAAGCGCATGGGGAAGGTCTGCAAGGAGATCGTGGTCACGCTTCGTCACCCGCATCCCTGTATGTGCGACGGCAACCTGCACGTGCAGAATCGCATCGTGTTCCGCCTCGAGCCCAACGACTCGATCACCATCCACTTCTGGGCCAAGAAGCCCGGATTCACCAACGAGCTGGAGGAGCGCACGTTCAACTTCTTCTTGTACGAAAAGGTTGAGAAGGCCCAGTACGTTGAGGAGTACGCCCGTCTCATGCTCGACGCGGTGCGCGGCGATCAGACGCTGTTCGTCTCCACCGATGAGATCAAGGCCATGTGGGAGTTCATCGACCCGGTCGTGGAGGCATGGCGCGACGGTGCCACGGAGCTCGGCACCTACGAGCCCGACAGCGACGCGGTGCTACGGACCGCCGACGAGGCTCTGGCGAGGCGTATCGGCTCCAACGGTGATCGCCCCAGCGTGGGGGTCGTCGGCCTGGGAAAGATGGGGGCGGGGATCGCGCGCAATCTTATCGATCACGGCTGGCGCGTGGTGGGCTACAACCGCACGGTCGAGCGTGCGCGTGAGATGGAGGACGAGGGCCTGGAGGCAGCCGCCACACTGGGAGAGCTCGTCGCGCTGCTGCCGGCGCCCCGAGTCGTCTGGCTCATGGTGCCTGCGGGCAGGCCCGTGGACGCCACGCTGTTCGACGAGGGCGGTCTCGTCGACTTTCTCGATCCCGGCGACACGGTGATAGACGGAGGCAACTCCAACTTTCGTTCAGACGCGACGCGTGCCGCGAAGTTGGCGGCCGCCGGCATTGATTTCTTGGACTGCGGCACCAGCGGCGGGCCGGCCGGAGCGCGTCATGGCGCCTGTCTCATGATCGGCGGCAAGCGCGAGATCTTCGAGCAGCACGAGGCGCTGTTCGCCGACATCGCCACGCCGGATGGATACCAGTTCTTCGACGGCGCGGGCGCGGGACACTTTGTGAAGATGGTCCACAACGGCATCGAGTACGGGATGATGCAGGCGATAGCCGAGGGGTTCCAGATCATGCGTATGCACGATCTCAAGCCCGACCTGCTTCGTGTGACCGATGTGTACCAGCACGAGAGCGTGGTCGAGTCACGTCTGGTGGGATGGTTGCACGAAGCGTATCTGGAGATGGGTGTGGGACTCGAGGGTGCGAGCGGCATGGTGGGACACACCGGCGAGGGAGCATGGACCGTGGACACCGCCAACGAGATGGGTCTGCCAGCGCCGATCATTGCCGGCGCTCTGCACTTCCGGGTGGAGTCCGAGCGGGATCCCAGCTATGCCGGACAGGTTCTGAGTGCGCTCAGGAATCAGTTCGGTGGCCATGCGATGGGTGACAGCGGAAACTCGTGATGAGTGTGGTGGTGCGCTAGCCCTTGGTGCCCTTCTTGGCGACCAGTTCACGTAGTCTTTCTGCGTCGGTGGGCAGAAGGTCGTCGGGGATGTCCTCGATTGCCAGGACCTCCATTGCGGCAAAACGTACACAAGAGGAGTTATCCTCGAAACAGAACCGCTGCTTCATGGTCCGGTGCATCTCGGGCGAGTATCCGATATCCGTGATAAAGAACGGACATATCTCCGTATATTGGCAGATTGGCATAGTGTGCCCCTCTGTGCGTGTCGGGTGTGCTGTGCGTTTCGGGTGTGGTGTCACCCGTCCTCTGGCGGTGACATTATCAGCCTCGAAAGGCTACTTTGCAAGGTCGTCCAGGTGCTGGTCCCAGCGTCCTCCGTTGCCCGCGAGCAGCGTTTCCATGTCCGGAATCTCGTAGAGGCTCAGCCGGTCATCCAGGAAATCCGAGTAGACCATGAGCGACCCATCGGCCGAGACCGCCAGCGCCGTGCACTGGTTGCCGCCGACGATGGCGTCCAACGGTGTTCCGTCGGCTGTGTCGTACATGAGGATCGTGCCCCACTCGGGTCCCGGCAGATAGTACGAATCGGCGTTGTTCTCTCCTCGGCAGGAGACGTACAGGATGCGGCCGTCGGGGGAGAGGACGATGGTGTTGGGCTTCTCGTCGGTGGCGACGAACTCGGATGTCTCGCCGGTTGCCATGTCGTGGATGAGCACCACGTCGTTGCGCATGTCGGAGATGTAGAGCACGCCGCGCTCGGCGTCGCCCACGATGTGGCGAAGAGCGCCCTTGCTGTCATAGAGCGTTTCCACGTCGCCGGACTCCAAGTCGATGCGCTGAAGCTCGCCGCCGTCGAACGTGGCGACGTACAGGCTGAGGCCGTCGGGCGTGGGATAGATCCCGCGAGGCGTGTTGCCGGTGCGGAAGCGTCGCGTCACCTCGCCACTGGCCACGTCGATCTCGGAGATGTCGTCGCCCGACCAGTTGGAGACGTACAGGGTCTCGCCGCCGGGCGAGAGCGCCACGACCTTGCTCCACGCGCTGTTGGTGCTCATGGTGCGCAGAGTCTCGAACGTCTCGGTGTCGATCTCAAACACTGATGCGGTCTCCATCTGCGTCACGTAGGCGAGCGAGCCGTCTTGTGAGAAGGCGACCTCGACGGCGCCATCGGATCCGATGTCGATCTCGCGGATGAGCTCGCCGGTGGCCACGTCGTACACCAGAACGGCGGGCGGGCCGTTGAGGATCGTGGTCCAGATCTGCGTGCCGTCGGGCGTGAACTGGGCGCCTTTGGGCGCGCCTGCGGCCTCCATGATGTGCAGGATGTGGACGAGCTGTCCCTCCGGATCGAGCTTGATCTCGATATTGGTGTCGCGGTCGAGCATGAGTTCGCGCGTGTAGGTGTTGAAGCCGGCCTGCGTGACCTCGAACTCGATGAACCCTGCGGGCAGCGTGGCGGTGATGGAGCCTGCGCCCTGGGCGAGTGTTTCGCCGTCGGCGCGGACGACGCACGTCGCGTCGGCTGGAGCGGTCACGCCCAAGTACTGGAGCTCGGGCTCAAGCTCAAAGGCGAAGTCGTTGTCCTTGAAGCGCTTGACGGTGAACGCCTGCGTGAGAGTGGCGAACCCACGATGCGTGATCTCGGCTGTATAGAGGCCCGGCGACAGATCGTCGAACTCCAGCGAGTCGCCGCCCTCGGTCATTCCCAGGATCTCGATGGTGCAGCCCGCTGGCTGGGCGACGACGGTCACCGGTACGGGACGTGAGTAGGCGAACGCGAAGCCGCTCACGGTGACCACGAGGATCAGAACGGCTGCGACATAGGCACCCACAGGTATCCGACGAGAGCGCCTGCCACCCAGAAGGTTGTTGGACGAGCCCGACGCGTGCCTGGTGCGTCCGCGATCCGGGCCCTCAAGCGGGCCGATCGACTTGCCTCGCGTGCGGGACCGTTTGCGGTAGTGATAGCCGTCGTTCACGCGGTCTCCTCCTTGCCAAGCTTGCCGGTGAGCTTGTACCAAGTGATTTTGGCGATGCCGCGCACGAGGCGCATGCCGCCCAGCATGGAGTAGATTTGGCCGGTCTTCTTACCGGGCGTCTCAGCCGCGATGCGGGCTCCCAGCACTCCGACTTCGCCCAGCGGAACCCCGAACGCGTCCAGGGCGTAGCGCCAGTTGTCGGCGGTCGAGGCGAGCCGAGGACTTGTGTTGATGTCCACGTAGAAGTCGGTCGCGACCATGCCCGGCACGATCGCGTGCACCGACACGGGGTAGGAGGCCATCTCCTGCGCGAGACTCTTGGTGAGACTCGCTATGGCGATCTTGGTGGACGTGTATGCGGCTGTGTAGGGAGTCGCCTCGCCGCGGTAGCCGCGTCCGGTCATGTTGATCAGGATGCCGCCGTTCTCCATGAAGTACGGCAGGATCTGGCGCGCGCCCAGCATGTGACCGATGAGGTTGATCGAGACGATGTCGGTGATCTCCTCTGGCGAGAGTTCGTCGAGCGGGCGGTAGCCTTCCGAGATGCCCGCGTTGTTGATCCAGACGTCGATGCATCCCCACTGCTTGATCGCGTGATCGTAGAGGGCGGCGATGTCCTCATGGTTTGAGACATCTGCCGCGATTCCCGACGCCAAAAGGCCTTCTGACTGGTACTCGGCAACGGCGGTCTGCACCGCTTCCGTCGTCCGCGAGCTGATGACGACAGCCGCGCCCTCACGTGCGCACGCGTGGGCGATCGCCTTGCCGATGCCCCGAGTGGATCCAGTGATGACAATGACTTTGCCAGATAGGTTCATGTGAGTACCGTCCTTGTCTGCTCGATTGCTTCCTCGGGTGTGGCAACGTCGCGGATCAGGCCGCGCGCGTAGTGATCGGGGAAAGTGGATCGCAGCGAGAAGTCGAGCATGATCACGGGGCGCTCCGCACTGAGTGCGAGAGCCACCTCAGAAATCGTGCCTACGCTTCCGCGGAGCACGACCATGACGTGGCCGGTCAGCGCATTGATGGCGTTTCGAGCATCGCCCATACCTGTGAGCACCGGGATGTCGATGTGCCCCGAGGCGCCCTGCGTGTCGGTGTCGGGCAGAATGCCCAGGGTGAGACCGCCAGCGGCCTTGGCACCGCGAGCCGAGGCCTCCATGATGCCCGAGGCGCGCCCTCCACTCAGAAGCACCCAACCCTCGCGTGCGATGAGAGATCCCAGCTTCTCCGCTGCGTCGAGCGTGCGCGGATCAGCTTCGCTTCCTCCCATGACGCCGATGATCGTCTTCATGCCCCGCCCCTTGTCGGACGCACGCGGTGGAAATCGAATGATTCCCCGTGAGAATCGCAGGATTCCCAGACTCACGTGGCTCCAGAATCGTATGACTTTCTACCAGAATCATACGTGAACTCGGCGGATGGCGTGCCTGAAACGCCGCCAAGTCCGGTTGGACGTGCCGACGATGTGTGGCTGCGTGGATTCCAGGAGGTATTCGGAGTCGCTCGGTAGTAGGGGTGCAACTGCTCCCAATTCTGGAACAGTTGCACCCCTAGATGGAACAGTTGCACCCCTATGTGGAACAGTTGCACCCCTATGTGGAACAGTCGCACCCCTATGTGGAACAGTTGCTCGCTCATTCAGAGCGATCGTTCACCTACTGCCGACGAGTTCTGAGAAGTCCGGAGTATCCCTCCCATGCGACCCCGCGCAACTAGATTGGAGCGCCAGCACGGCCGGGAGTATGCACGTGAGCGCCAGTACGGGCGTGAGTATGCCGTCAGTGTGAATGCGGGTGTGCGGCTACTTGAGCTCGAACACGACGGTCACTCTTGCGCTGATATCCAGCGTGCCTGGTTCGATAGGCACGGAGCCGGCGTCCTCGGCCAATGCATAGTCCGCCTCAACGCCGCGGTACACAGGGGGAACGCTCACGCCGGTCTCGGAGATGCTGATCACGTCGCCCACGCTCTTGCCAGCGGCATCTGCCATGGTCTCAGCCCTGCGTCGGGCGTTCGCTACAGCGTCCTCGATCGCTTCATCGCGCGCTGCCGCATCCTCGGAGAGGGTGAAGGTGGGGCCGTTGACCTGATTCGCACCAGCTGCGGTCGCTGCGGTGATCACCTCGCCCACCTGGCCCAGATCGCGCAGGGTTGCAGAGACCATGATCGAGGCCTCGTAGCCCGTGATCTGGGGCGGCGAGTCATCGCGGTTGTAGTTGTATCGAGGCCAGATGCTCACATTACGGGTCTGGAGGTCATCGGCATCGATGTCGAGGTTCTTCAGAGCCGCAATGATCTCGTCGGCGGCCTTTGAGGCGGCATCCAGAGTATCCGCAGCGTCAGTGCCTTCGGTTGTGACGCCGAAGTTCATGGTCGCCTCGTCGGGAGCGGCGCTGGTCTCACCGGTGCCTGCGGAGGTGACCGTGTTGAGGACCGTTCCGCCCTCGCTCACAATCCTTGTGGTGCAACCTGTTGTGCCGAGTACGATGACGAGCAGCAGCGCGCCCGCCAGAACCCATTTTGCGCCTCGGGTGAGGCGAATGTCAGTGCCCATCAGGGGCTCCTTTCGAGAACAGTCCGTTTCGTCGCCGTCCTATCCTTCGACGCGGCTCCACCCAAGATGGTTCCCGACACAACAAGAAAACCCCGCGGCGATGGGCCACGGGGTCTCTGGAGTTCAAATGGTGCGCCGTGCAGGATTCGAACCTGCGACCTTCTGATTCGTAGTCAGATACTCTATCCAGCTGAGCTAACGGCGCACGATGCCCAAAAGGGCTTGGTAATCCTGCCACCAGGCAGGAGATATGTCAAATGGCGGAGAGCGAGGGATTCGAACCCTCGAAGAGGGCTTATACCCCCTTACTCGCTTAGCAGGCGAGCGCCTTCAGCCAACTCGGCCAGCTCTCCGCGTGTTCACGCGTGCGTCCGTGGTTGGGCGAAACGCCGCATCATTGTAGCAGGGTCGAGGTGGGTGGTGAAGCCATGATCTTGTCGGTGCACGAAGCGAACAGTGTACGATTGATTCCAGACACCGAAGGGGAGGTCAGATGGCTTCACTCATGCAGGTGGGACCAGGCCCCGCAAAGCGAGCCAAACGGCTTGTTGCGGGAGTCGTCTTTGGAGTTTTGGGACGGGGTACGGTCGCCTGCGCGCGCCTGGATGAGAGGGTGCGCACAGAGGTGATGACGTGGCCCGATGGCACGGTCATCACGCTGTCCATCTCTCCGGGATCGCCGCGAACGACCATACGGTGGGAGGGCGGTCGTCTGGAGGCCCTCGGTTCCAAAACGAATGCGGAGTCCACGCTACTCGTGTCGTTCAAGAGCGTGGAGGATGCGTTTCCTGCACTCATCGGCATGAAAAGCGTTCTGCAGCCATTTGCAGAGCATCGTGCCACCGTCAAAGGAGACCTCGCACTCGCCATGTCCCTCGTACGCTGTCTGCACATCGTTGAGGGATACCTCTTTCCCGACATCATGAACCGTCGCATTCTGCCACTTCCTGCGAAGCGCGAAGTCGGTCATCTGCGTGCCTACGTAGCACTGCTTGGCACATCGGCCGATTTGGGTGTTCCCTCTGCTGCCTCTGCTCCTTCTGCTGCCTCCGTTGTCGCTTCATCCGGAACCTCTGAGGCTTCCGGCACGAAAGGAGACACCGCATGATCCCGTCCTACTACGAGTTCTCCAACCGCGCCAAGGTCCTCTCAGGCGAGGCGGCCATCGATCACATTCCCTTTGAGCTGAAGGTCATGGAGTGCGCCCGCCCGATCATCGTGACCAATAAGCAGCTGATAGAGCTGGGGCTGCTCAAGGTGGTTCTGCGCGCGCTGGCTGAAGGCGGCGTGCAGGTCGGCGCAATCTACGACGACGTGCCGGTCGACTCGTCGGTCGCGGTCGTCAACGATCTCGCGGCCGTATACCGGGATCAAGGTTGTGACGCGATTCTAGCTGTGGGCGGTGGCTCGGTGCTTGATACCGCCAAAGGGGCGAATATAGTCCTCACGACAGGGTCGGAGGACCTGAACGAGCAGATGGGCAACGAGATCATCGTTGCGAGAGCCATGGTCCCGTTCATCGCCGTGCCCACGACAGCGGGTACGGGTTCAGAGGTCACCGGGGCCGCAGTCATCAAGGACATCGAGCGCCACACCAAGATGGGCTTCGTCTCCTACGCGCTCGTTCCGGATGTGGCGGTGCTCGATCCGCGCATGACCGTCGGACTACCACCGCGACTCACGGCGTCGACTGGTATGGACGCGCTCACCCATGCGGTGGAGGCATTCTCCTGTCGGCAGGCGAATCCACTCTCGGACGCCTATGCGCGAGCAGCGATAGACCTCGTGCGCGAGTATTTGCCGTTGGTCCTGGAGGACGGACGCAACGCCAGTGCTCGTCTCGCGATGGCCAATGCGGCGCTGCTGGCCGGAGTGTCGTTCTCCAACTCGATGGTGGGCATCGTGCACGCGATGGGACATTCATGTGGCGGACAGTGTTCGGTGGCGCACGGCGATGCCATGGGAATCCTGCTGCCTCACGGCATGGAGTTCAACGTGGATCACGCGGGTCCACGATATGCGGAGCTGCTGCTGCATCTGGCCGGACCTGAGGTCTACGCCAGCACTCCTGCGGCTGATAGAGCGGCCGCCGCGATCGAAACGGTTCGCGCCATGCTCCAGTTCACGCACGAGAGGGCGGGTATGCCCACGAAACTCTCGGAGGTGGGCGTCACCCTCGAACAGCTGCCCGGGATCGCCACAGCGGCAATGAACGATGGCTCGATGACGTTCAATCCTCGGTACGCCGAGGAAAGCGATGTGCTGCAGATTCTGAAGGCCGCACTGTGAGGGGCGCCATGAAGGGTGCCCTGAGGGGCGGCTACACCGGCCGCGTGCTGGAGGTCGATCTGACCACCCGCACCGTCTCCGACTACCCGTGGAGCGACAATGATCGGCGCGCCACCTTTGGCGGCAAGATCATGGCCGCTCAGATACTGTACGACCGGCTGAAAGCCGGGACCGATCCTTTGGGTGCGGACAACATCGTCGTGATAAGCACCGGACCGCTCAATGGGACAGGTGCGCCATCGACCTCGCGTTTCAACGTCTCGGCACTCTCGCCACTGACCGGCATCGTCGCGTCGAGCAACTGCGGCGGTTCCTTCGGCGTCTACATGAAGAAGGCCGGCATCGACGCACTCGTCATCCATGGAGCGGCGGCCGCTCCGGTATGGCTTGAGGTGGCCGACGCAGACATCACGTTCCACGATGCTGGCGATGTCTGGGGCATGCGCACCACCGAGGCCCAGGAGGCACTCGCCGCCACCATAGAGGAGAAGGCGGGAACGCTTGTGATCGGCCCGGCCGGCGAGAATGGGGTGCTCTACGCATCGCTTCATTCCGACGAACGTGCGGCGGGGCGAACCGGAATGGGTGCGGTGCTCGGCGCCAAGAACCTGAAAGGTCTCGCAGCGCACGGCACGCAACGAGTGGAGATAGCCGACAAGGACGCGTTCCGAGCGCATATCAAGAAGTGGAGCGCGACTCTCAAATCACATCCGATGACGGGCGATCTGCTTCCCAAGTACGGCTCCGGAGGCTTCCTGCCCGAGATGCAGAAGCTGGGAATCGTGGCGACCTCAAACTTCCGTCGCGGTCGTTTCAAGGATGCCTCGAAGATCAGTGGCCAGACGATGGCCGCAGGTCGGCTGGTGAGCACGATGGGATGCCTGAGTTGCCCCATCCGCTGCGGCCGTGTCGTTGAGGTGGATGGTCGCCGTGTGAAGGGTCCCGAGCTTGAGACGCTCGTGCTGCTGGGCAGCAATCTGGAGAACTCCGACCTTGGACTGATCTGTGAGCTCAACCTCCTGCTGGACGAGCTCGGCATGGACACGATGACCGCGGGAGTCACCATCTCGCTTGCGATGGAGCTGGTCGAGCGCGGGAAGGTGGACTGGTCCCTTGGTTTTGGGGACGCGAGCGGGCTTGCGGAACTCATTCAGGACATCGCGTATCGTCGCGGAATCGGCGACGAGCTGGCCGAAGGATCGAGACGACTCGGCGCACGCTATGGCGCGAGTGCCTACGCCATGAACGTGAAGGGGCTTGAGCTCGCGGCGTACGAGCCGCGCGGGGCCGTCGGCCATGGTCTTGGCTATGCCACCTCCAACAGGGGCGGATGTCATCTCAACGGAGGCTACGTCGTCGCGCTCGAGGGGCTGGGCGTGCGCATGAAGGGTCGATCGACCCGCGGCAAGGCTGGTCTCACGGCGATGTTCCAGGACCTGATGGAGGCCGTCTCGGCTGCAGGGGCCTGTCTCTTCACGACCTATGCGGTGCTGCCGGCGCCGTTGGTGCGCGGGGCAAAGGGTCCCGTCGGCGTGGTGACTCGGGGTGTTCTGAGCGTCTCTGGAGGCCTGCTCCATGTATTGCGGGGGTTGCCACGGGGATTGCTCGGCATACCGCTTCCGCTGCTTCCGCACTTGCGAGCCATGGAGCTCGTCACGGGTGAGCGGATCGGTTTCGGGCGCTTCTGGGAGGTCGGCGAGCGGGGCTACACGCTCGAGCGCGAACTGGCGCTGCGATTCGGCGTTACGGCTTCCGATGACACCCTGCCGGATCGGCAGCTCAACGAGCGGCTCGATGAGGATGACCCGAACTCCGTCGTGCCCATTGAGAAACTTCGCACCGACTACTACCGTCATCGGCGGTGGGATTCGGAGGGTCGGCCGACAAGCAAGCTGCGCGACCAGCTGGGAATCGAAGCCACGCGCCGTAGCTGAGGCGCGAATGGCGGAGGGGGAGGGATTCGAACCCCCGGTGGGTTGCCCCACAATGGTTTTCAAGACCATCGCAATAAGCCAGACTCTGCCACCCCTCCAGCCGCGCTTTGCGCGGAGGCTAGTCTATCACGCACCCGTTGGGAGGCAACCCTCGCGGCGATGCTAAACTTGCAGTAGATAGCACTTAGGCCGATGACGAGCGCAGAGGCCGATGACGACGCGCATACGAACTCACTTGGGGGACGCATACGTGGAGGCCGACAAGGCATACATGGCCATGGCGCTCGATGAAGCGCGTTGCGCGGCCGAGATAGGCGAGGTGCCCATCGGTGCCGTTGTCGTGTGCGACGGAGCAGTCGTCGCCCGTGCCCACAATCGCCGCGAGATCGATCACGACCCGGCCGGACACGCGGAGCTCCTCGCGATTAGGGAAGCGGCCGCCAAGCTGGAACGCTGGCGCCTCTCCGACTGTGTGGTCTACGTGACGCTCGAGCCGTGTCCCATGTGCGCGGGTCTCATGCATCAGGCACGCATCGCTCGATGTGTATACGCCGCGACCGACCCCAAGGCCGGTGCGCTGGGCACACTCTACGACCTCTCGGACGACGATCGACTCAATCACCGTTTTGACGTTACGGCAGGAGTTCTGGCCGACGAGAGCTCCACGATGCTCAAAGAGTTCTTTGGCAAGCTGAGGGAGAAACGATGAGACATACCGCACAAAGCGCACCAGCTGCACAACGCGCGCTCGGCGCGCGAACCACAAGCGTCACCCGCGCCACGTGCGTCATCCGCCGCGGCCTCCTCGTTCTCGCGATTGCCGCGACGCTCGTGGCCATGCCTGCGACTGCGCTGGCCAAGTCATACAGCGTCGAGCAGGTCACCATCGACGCTGCAGTGTCACCGGACGGCTCCATGGCCGTCACCGAGGCTCGCACTTTCAGCTTCGACGGCTCCTACACGTTCGTCTTCTGGGACATCAAGACGCAAGGCGCCCAGGCGTTCGAGGTGCTTGGAGTGGATGGCCCGACGGGAGCTTACACGCAGACCACTGATCCCGGGTCCGTGGATTCTCGTCCTGCAGGCATGTACTACGTGGACGACTACGGCTCCGGCGTCGAGATCCGCGTCTATCACGCCACGAGTGATGCCGACGCCACGTTCATGCTGCAGTATCGCGTGCTCGGCGCGGCCAAGAAGTGGGACGACACCTCGGAACTCTATTGGAAGTTCATTGGCGAGGAGTGGGAGATTCCCGCCGACAACGTGACGCTGAACGTGTCCCTCCCCAACGTGATGGCGGGTGACGTTCAGGTCTGGACCCACGGTCCGCTCACGGGAGTCGATCGTATCAACGCCGACGGCTCCACCACCGCGGAGCTCGACAGACTCCCCTCATTCACTTTCCTGGAGCAGCGCATTCTGTTCCCGCGTGAGTCACTCTCGCAGGCCGTGGACACACCCGGTGCCCGCTATGCCCAGGCCACCACCCAGGAGGCCGAGTGGGCCGATGAGGCCAACAGCAAGCGCACGCGCACCAAAGTCCTCGTCGGCTTGGCCGTGGTACTGGGCAGTCTCGTACCGTTGGCCGCTCTCATCGTCGGGATAGTCCTGTTCAGGCGCTACGGACGTGAGTACGACGCGCAGCATCAGGGTGAGTACTTCCGAGAGGAGCCTGCGGATCTGCATCCCGCGATCGTGGGCGCGCTCTGGCGATGGGGAGCGGCAGATGACTCGGATGTGGCGGCGTCGCTCATGGCACTCGCCAACGAGGGCATCATTGAGATGCGACCCGTCACGGAGAGCAAGAAGTCGCTCTTTGGCTCCAAGGAGGAGCAGACGTATCAGTTGCATCTCAACAGGGACCGCTATAACGAGATGGGCAAGCTCGACAAGCATCTCGTCTCGACGCTGTTCGAGAACATCGGCAAGGGCGATGACGTGACGCTCACCGAGATCCAGGCGTACGCCAAGAAGCACGCGGAGAGCTTTGCGGAGCGCATGAAAGCTTGGCGCGATATGGCGAAGGACATCGCTCAGGAGAACGGCTTCTTTGAGAAGTCCGGCGTATCGGCCATGGGTGGGACGATCGTTCTGGGCATGCTCTCGGCGGTCGTTGGCATTGGTGCAGCGGTGTTCGCCGTCAACGCGATACCTGGGATCATCGGCTTCCTCTGTGCGGTGGCATTGTTCGTCATGTCACCGTCCATGCGCCGACGCTCACGCGAGGCGAACGAGCTCTATGTGAAGTATCGTGGCCTGCGCAACTATCTGCGCGACTTCAGCCGACTCAACGAGGCGCCGCCCATGCACGTGAAGCTCTGGGAGCATTTCCTGGTGCTTGCGGTCGTGTTCGGCATAGCCGAGGAGGTTATCGAGCAGATGCGGGTGAAGATCCCGCAGGTCGTGGCCGACCCCTCGTTCCAGAACACGTACTGGTGGGTCTACGGTGCGCATGGTGCCTCATCGCCTGTGGGTGCGCTAAAGACCGGAATGGCGTCCGCAGCGTCGATCGCTTCGAGCCAGATGTCGTCCAGTTCAGGCGGTGGAGGTGGCTTCTCCGGCGGTGGCGGCGGAGGCGGTGGCGGTGGCGGCGGCGGTGCAGGCTAGGGACGCCGATGAAGTCTAGCGACAGAGACGTAGGTAGAATTTACAAACCATTCCAGCCGTCCGACAGATATGCCGATTGATACTATGACGCGTGTCTTCGACGCGGAATACGCGATTGCACTATTCTGGTCGGAGGATTTCGGTCAAACACGCACGGGATTCTTGTATCCGTGCATGAGGAGGGACCATGAGAAGCAGGGCTATCGCCGTCGCAACCACCTTGGGTGTGACGCTTATGATTCCCGCACCAGCGTTCGCTGCCGGTGTAGGGGAAGTTGTGGTACCCGAGTGGCTGAGCATCACGTCTGTCGGCTTTGGGTTGTTCACCGCGGTGATCCTACTCGTGGGCTCGATCATGCTCAAGGAGGTCTCTGCGGGCTCTAGCATCGCCGACAACATGACCTACATCATGACGGGTGCGATCTGTATCGCGGCTTCCATGCTGGCTCGCTGGGTCGTGCTCTTTGTTCCGTCGGCATCGTCGCCCGAGCTGATCACGCTCGCATCGGATCTACTTCTCACTGCAGGCATGGCGTTGTTCTCCGTTTACTTCTTCCGTGTGCGTGCGTCACTCGTGGCGTTCATGAAAGTCATGAAGCAGGCTGCCGCAGATACGGAGGGATCGTAAGTTGCCCAACGTCTTGGCGACACGCATAGAAGAAGTTCTGCGCCCGATTATCGGTACCGTGCTGGCATCGGTGTCGGTTGACGTGGAGTCGAAGCGTATCGGCAAGACGCCGGACAGCATCGATCGCATGGATCTTCCCTCGATCTCGGAGAACCTGGTGACTGCTCTCAGACTCGTCGTAGGGCAGGATCTGGCCGAGGCCGCCGCGCTGAAGGTCCGTGATCTCGCCTAGCGTCGCTCACGCCCCCCGCTAACCCCCGCTAACTCATCCGTTCCTGCCGAGGAACTCCCAGCGCCGTCAGGATCTCGTCGGATAGCGCTGTCCGGGAAGCCTCGTAACCCTCCCATGGGTTCGTGTCGCCCAATGCCGCGAGTCGGTCGGGAACGGAGCGCACGTTGAACGCCTGGGGATCCGAATCGTCGGTGAGCTCGTCCCACGTGATAGGCACCGAGACGGTGGCCCCGGTTCGCGCCCGGGTGGAGAAGGCCGCGACCGCCGTGGCGCCATGCGCGTTGCGCAGGTAGTCCAGGAACACCAAGCCTCCGCGCGCATCCTTTGCCATCTTTGCGGTGAACATGGACGGATCATGCTGCGCCAACTGGCCGACGAGTGCGCGAGCGAACGCGCGGACCTCGTTGTGGTCTCCGTCGGCCACGATGGGGGTGACGATGTGAAGTCCCTTGCCGCCGGTTGTTTTGAGATACGCGGGCAGACCCAGCGCATCCAGCGCGTCGCGCACGGTGAGAGCGGCCTGGCGAATCTGCGGCCACAAGACATTGGGGCCGGGATCGAGGTCGAACACCACGCGATCAGGTCGCTCTGGATCGCCCACGAGCGAGTTCCACGCGTGGATCTCGAGCGTTCCGAGTTGCACCAACGCGAGCAGCCCCTCAAGTGTGTCGAGATGGAGATAGGTCTGGAGTCCGGACTTCTCAGCGATCTTGACGGTGCGGAGCGCCGCGGGAAGCGAGCGCATGTCAGGATGCTTCTGGTAGAAGCAGTTGCCCTCGCGACCATGCGGGCAGCGGACCAGCGTGAGTGGACGACCGATCAGGTGCGGCAGAATCGCAGGTGCGACGCTCGTGTAGTACCGGGCGAGATCGGCCTTGGTGGTGCCGGACTCAGGGAACAGGACCTTTTCGGGGTTGGTGAGCGTGGCGGGGGACGTGGCCGCGAGTGGCGTTTCGAGCACGACCTCGTCGGCGGGCTTATCGGTACGCAGGCCCTTGAACGACGGGTGTCGTAGATGTCCGTCGGCGGTCCACTCTTGGAATGTCACCTCGGCGACCAGCTGGGGGCGAACCCCGTGGAGTACGTGGCCGGGGATGCGCGGAGGCTGGTCGAAGGGCAGCTTCGGTGTCGCGAGCGCGTCGAGTTGTGTGCGAATGCGGGTGAGGTCGTGGTTGGAGAAGCCGGTTCCCACACGGCCGACGTAGCGCAACGCGCCGCCCGGATCGCTCGGGTCGCGGGTGCCCAGTAGGAGCGCCCCAAAGCCTGTGCGCGCGCCGCCCGGGTCGGTGAAGCCGCCCACGACGAACTCCTGGCGTTTGAGGCACTTGACCTTGATCCAATCGCGCGTGCGCCCGGAAATGTAGGGGCGGTCTGCTCGCTTGGAGACCGAGCCCTCGAGCGCCAGATCGCAGGTGCTGCGGTGGAATGCATCGCCTGCGGCGATCACGTGGGCTGCGTAACGCAGGGGTGTGTCGAGCGATCCGGCGGGCAGATCGGCAGTGACCCCCAGTAGCGAAGCGAGCAGTTCTTTGCGGGTGAGCACGGAGGACTTTCGGAGATCGTTTCCGTTCAGGTGGAGCAGGTCGAAGGCCATGTACGTGATGCGGCTGGAATCCTTGTCGGCGAGTGAGGCCTGCAACGCGCCGAAGTCCGAGACTCCGTCGGCGTTGAGGACCACAGCCTCGCCGTCGAGCAGCGCGTTCGAGACCGGCAGGCGCTCGGCGGCGCGAGCGAGCGAGGCAAATCGGTCGGTCCAGTCAGCACCGTTACGGGTGAGCAGGCGGGCGGTGCCATTATCGAGCGCGATGCGCAGACGATAGCCGTCGTACTTGACCTCGCGAATCCACTCGGGTCCTTCCGGTGCGACTTCTGACAGAGTGGCGAGTTGGACGGGGGCGTCGACGGGGAGGGGGTCTGCGCCCGGGCTTGCGATGGGTGCCGGACTCGTTGATGCGGGGGTATCGACAGGCGGTGCGCTGTCGGCGATCTGCGCGAGGTCGCGACCGCTCGCCACGCTCTCGGGACGCGCGGTGGTCACGTCGTACTCGTCGGTGGAGCGCACGTGCTCGTCGCGTTCCTTGATGAGCAGCCAGTTCTCGCTCTTCTCGCCCGGGCGGGGGCGCATGCGTACCAGCACGAATCGGCCGCTGAGTTTCTCGCCGTGCAGCACGAACTTGAAGTCACCTTTGGCCAGTCCGGTCGCGGGGTCCATGAGCGGTTCGAACGTGCCGCGGTCCCAGAGCATGACGGTGCCGCCACCGTACTCGCCCTGGGGGATCGTGCCTTCGAATCCGCCGTAGTCCAGCGGATGGTCCTCAACGTGAACGGCGAGCCGCTTCATGTGTGGGTCGAGGCTGGGGCCCTTGGGAACCGCCCAACTTGCGAGCACTCCGTCGATCTCGAGGCGGAAGTCGTAGTGCAGTCGTGATGCGGCGTGTTTCTGGACTACGAAGACGGGGCGGTGGGGTGCGTCGGCGGATCCGTCGGCCCCTCGTGTGGGCGCGCCGTCAGGTTCAGACGTGGCGGTGAAGTCGCGCTTCTCACGGTACCGATCGAGAGGCATGCGGGTTTCCTGTTCCGTAGGGTTAGTGCCTACACGCGGCGAGCGACCTAGGCCTGCTTGCGCGCTGCTTCGAGACTCGCTTTGAGCATGGCAACGATGTCGACGACCTCGCCGCCCTCCGCGGGCACGGCCGCACCTGCGACCGAGACGTCTCCGCCCTCGGCCTTGCGCTGTATGAGCGCGAGCAGATCGTCCCGGTACGTATCTGTGTAGAGCTCGGGCGAGAACGGGGCTTCTATCGTGCGGATGAGTTGTGCCGCCATCTCGGACTCCGCGGGAGTGATCCCTTCTGCTTTGAGGTCGGACGACGGCACGTCCACACCTGCCGCATCGCGCAACTCATGAGGGAATCTCAGAATCTCGAGCAGCAACATGTCCCCTTGAGGGACGAGCGCAGCCAAGTGTTCGCGGGTGCGAATCACGACCTTGGCGATTGCAACGCGGCTCGTGTCCCGCAGCGTCTCCCGTAGAAGTGCGTACGCTTTGCGGCCCGAGGCGGCCGGCTCCAGGAAGTAGGGTTTGTCGTAATAAGTCTCGTCGATCTCGTCGGCGCAGACGGCGGAGACAATGTCGATCGTCTGCGTCGCCTTCACGTTTGCGGCTCGAAAATCATCCTCGGTCAGCACGACCCAGGCCCCGGGATCGGTCTCGTAGCCTTTGACGATCCGGTCGTAGGGAACCTCTTGGCCGGTTGTGGCGTTCACGCGCTTCTGCTTGATGGGGGAGAGGTCCTCGCCGTCCAGCATGTGGAATGAGAGCGCGGCTCCTGTGTCGAGCGCTGGCATGATGGTGACGGGGATGGTGACGAGGCCGAAACTGATGGAGCCTCTCCAGATCGCATGCGGCATGGATCGTCCTTCCCAGATGCGCGGGTCAGGTCTGTGGGTCACTGCCCAACGAGGCGGCTATGGCAGAATATACCCCCTTGAGCACAGGTGAATGTCGCGAGGCTGACCACTTCGGGAAACGCTGGTATGGTTGGGCCTCGGTTCTGCTCGATAAAGGAGAACGCATGACCGCACTTCTTGCAACTACCGCAGCTGCAGTCTTTGGCTGCTCGGACTTCCTTGGAGGTCTGGCCAGCCGACGAGAATCGGCCAGTTCGGTCTCGTTCATATCCCAGTTGTTCGGGTTTGTTGTGCTGCTGGTTGCGCTCGCGGTCCTGCGGGTGTCCATGCCGGGTCTGTCGGAGATTGCGCTCGGCGCGCTCGCAGGTGCATCCGGTGGCGCTGGTGTGCTCATGCTCTACGCGGCTCTTGCGACGGGTCGCATGGGGGTCGTTGCTCCCATAACTGCGGCTTTGGCCGGTGCTATCCCCGCGGCCTTTGATCTGGCCACGGGCGCGAATCTGGGCATGACCGGACTTGCCGGAGTCGTCCTCGCTTTGACTGCGGTGGTGATCGTGAGCGTAATGCCCACTCCGCATCAGGAGGGACACCCTGCCCACAGTGGTCGAGCGATACTGCTTGCGATAGGCGCGGGTCTCGCGTTTGCCGGGTTCTTCGGTGTGCTCTCCTTCACCGACCCTGAAGCTGGTCTGTGGCCGCTATTCGGCGCTCGGTTGGGCTCGATACCGCTCCTTGCGGTACTGGGGCTCGCGCGCGGCGCTGGGTTCCGAATCTCTCGAGAGGCTCTGCCCGCCACCATAGGTGCCGGTGTGCTGGATATGGTGGCGAACGTGGTGGTGCTTTTGGCCCTTCAGAGGGGGCCCTTGGCCGTAGCGGCAGTGCTGTCATCGCTCTATCCGGTCTCCACCGTGCTTCTTGCTCGCTACGTCTTGGGGGAGCGGCTGCACGCGTGGCAATGCGCGGGCGTGGTGCTTGCTCTGGGAGCAGTTGTGCTGACTGCCCTGTAGCGCGTCCGTGGTGTGAGGGTTCGCGAGACTCAGTGCGCCGTTGGGGTGAGTGGGCGATCAGGCGTTTCGGAGCGAGGGTCGCGTCCAGCCGATTGCCGCTGCTGCGATCACCAGTATTCCTGTCATAGCGGCCAGCACGCTCGTGCCGTATGTCTCTGTCAGTGCTCCTGCGACCACCATTCCCACTACGGTGAACACGCGAACTACCGTGGTGCTTGCGGCCATCACACGACCGCGCATGCAGTCCTGTGCGGTGCATTGAAAGATCGTGGTTGCCGGGATGAGGAACCACATGTTGGTGATCCCCGCGATGAAGAGGACCGCCATGGCGATGTAGATATCGTCGGCGAGGGAAACGGCGGCGAAGGCTACTCCGAACAGCAGGAGACCCCACAGGAACTTGAGCCCATTGCGTTCTGGCCCACTTCTGCCCACCAGAATCGAGCCGACTAGGATGCCCACGGTGATCGCTGCGTCGAGTGCGGCAAGACCGGGCGCTCCAGCGTCGAACGTCTTGAGGGCCAGCGCATAGCAGATGGGTACGGTGGCGGCACCTGCGGTCACGGCGAGCGCGTAGACCACCATGAGATCGCGCAGCAGGGGAGAGCCACTGATGTGGCGCAACCCCTCGGTGGCTTCACGGAGCAGCCCTTGCCCAGAGCTTGTGTTGCTCAGCGGAAAGAGTTGGGGGTCAGGACGATACACGATCGAATAGATGAAGACTGCCGAGACGAGGAACGTGACCGAGTCGAGGAAGAAGGCCACGCGGAATCCCATTGCGGCGACGAGTGCCCCACCGAACGCCAGTCCCACGAGTTCGGAGACCGCGACCGTCGCCATGTCGAGCGAGTTGGCCGCCATAAGCTGCTTCTTGGAGACGAGGTCCGGTATGAGGGATCGTTTGGCCGGCTCGAACAGGAGCGACACGGTCGCGCCCACGAAGGACAGAGCGTACACCCATCCGATTCCCAATGGGGCGACGAAGGGTACCGCCAGGACAATGCCTGCGCGTAGTACGTCCGAGACCATCATGGTGATCCGACGGTCCCATCTGTCGACATAGACGCCGGCTATCACGCCCAGCAGTGCGGCTGGCAGCACGGTGACGCCGAGCATGATGCCCATCTGCAGCATGGATCCGGTGACTGCGTAGACCATGATGGCCAGCGCTATCTGATTTACCTTGTCCCCAACCACTGAGACCATCTGGCCAGTCCAAAGACGGCGATAGTCCAAGTTGCGCAGCGGCGCAAAAGCAGCAGTATTCAACTGTGACCCCCCACTCGAAACGGTTCGCGACAAGCCCCCCGACCTGTCGCGCCGTTTCACGATACCATTCCGCGATGACAATGGGCGGGCTGTTCGGATATTCGCGCGTCGTCGCACCGCTGGGAACGGCGTCCATTGCCGCGGGAGGCCTTCCTCGCTATACTCGCCTTTGCGTTTCGTGCGCCGGTGATAGTTCCAAGGGCGGACGTTGATGCGGAGAGCTGACCGAGAGGCTGAAGGTGCACGACTGGAAATCGTGTGTGCGGTTTTGAGCCGTACCCAGGGTTCGAATCCCTGGCTCTCCGCCACAGAATGAACTGAAGGGCACCCGAATCGGGTGCCCTTCGTCTTTGCTCATCGCTGTCGGGGCGCTGAGCTAGGGGTTTTCCTGTTCGGGCGCGCAGCCGACGGTCTTTGTCGGCCCAACGCGGGCATCTCGCGTGAGTATCGTGACCGTGTCGTTGAATACCTCGGCCACTCCTCCGTCGACGTCGATGTCCGTGAAGCGCTGCCCTCTGGCGGCTCTGATCTCGTAGAACGGCAATCGTACGAGCATCTCGCCATGCCGAGGCAGGATCACGAGCTCGCTGCCCACTTCGAACTTCTCCTCCTCGCGTCTGAGCACGATGCGGTCGAGATCTTGCGCGGAATAGGCGATACCCCGCGGTGTCACGATCTCGAGCATGAGAGGCATGGTGATCTCCGTTCTAGCTGCCGTTGGTGTGATTCATCCGGGCGGCGTTCTCAAGGACCTCGTCGATCGTACCGGCCATGTAGAACGCCTGCTCCTGCAGGTCGTCGTGCTTGCCATCGATGATCTCCGCGAAACCGCGGACCGTTTCGGCGATGGGAACGTAGCGTCCCGGAATCCCGGTGAACTGCTCGGCCACATGGAAGGGCTGTGACAGGAACTTCTGCAGGCGCCTAGCGCGGGTGACGACGATCTTGTCCTCCTCGGACAGTTCTTCGATTCCCAAGATCGCGATGAGGTCCTGCAGGGCGCCGTAGCGCTGGATGTAACCTTTGACCTCGCGTGCGACACGCACGTGCTCCGCGCCCACGACGTCGGCCTCGAGAATGTGCGAGGTGGACTCCAGTGGGTCGATCGCGGGATAGAGGCCCTGCTCGGCCACGCGCCTTGAGAGCACCACGTTCGCATCCAGGTGCGAGAACACACTTGCGGGTCCGGGGTCTGCCAGGTCGTCGGCGGGTACGTAGACGGCCTGCACGCTGGTGATAGCGCCGTCGTCGGTCGACGCGATGCGCTCCTGTAGTTGGCCCATCTCGGTGAAGAGTGTGGGCTGGTAGCCGACCTCGGAGGGGATGCGAGCGCGCAACAGCGAGACCTCGAGGCCCGCCTGCACGTAGCGGTAGATGTTGTCGAAGAACAGCAGCACGTCCTGTTTGCGCTCGTCGCGGAAGTACTCGGCCATGGTGAGCGCGGTGTAGGGGAGACGGAACCTCGCTCCGGGAGGCTCATTCATCTGGCCAAAGACCAGCACGGCTCGGTCGAGTACGCCGGAGTCCTGCATCTCGAGCCAGAGGTCGTTTCCCTCACGCGTGCGCTCACCGATGCCTCCAAAGACCGACACACCCTTGTGCTCGTGTCCGATGTTGCGGATGAGCTCCATGATGATGACCGTCTTGCCTACGCCCGCGCCGCCGAAGAGTGCGATCTTGCCGCCGCGGGGGAATGGCGTGAGGAGATCGATTGCCTTGAGGCCGGTCTCCAGGATCTCGGGAAATGTGCGTACGTTGGCGTATGCGAGCGGTTCGCGTCGCACCGAATGGTAGACCGCCGCGCTCACCGCGCCGCGCTTGTCGACGGGCTCGCCCAATACGTTGAAGACGCGTCCAAGCGTGCTCGGTCCGACTGGCACCGAGATTGGTTTGCCGGTGTCGAACACCTTGGCGCCCCGGCTCATGCCGTCGGTCGTCTGCAGTGCGATCGTGCGGAGCAGCCCCTCGCCCAGAAGCTCCACGGCCTCGACTGCCGCGCCCGTGTCGGCATCGCCCACGCGGAGCAGGTTGCCAATGGCGGGGAGGCGTCCTGAGAACGATGCATCGACCACCGGGCCGTTGACCTGTTCGACGCGACCTTCTGCGGACTGACGGTCCAAGTCGGCCTGCACGCGCTCCAGGGCTTCTGCAACAAGGCTCCCGCGATCCATGGTCGTCTCCTTAGGTGGGAATCTTTTCGGCGCGCTCTTGGCGAGCGAGATCCTCTTCGCGCTTGCGCACATGCGAGGCGAACAGCACGCTCAGCAGGTCGGTGGTGATGAACTCTCTTCGTAGGCGGTTGTAGAGTACGTGGCACTCATGAAGGCGCTTGCCGGCGCGCTCCGTCGCCTCTTCCATCGTGATCATGCGGGCACCCTGCTCGCTCGCGTACGCCTCGAGCAGCACGTCCTCACATTGGATGCGCACGAATGCATCCACGAGATCGCCCACGATGCTTGAGAAGCGCGGCTCGTAGCTGAACCGCTGCAGGTGGGGGTCGGCCGTTTGAGGGTCGATTGCGGCGGATCCGCCCGATGAGGCGGCGTTCTCGAAGGCGATGGGCAGCAGCCTGATCAGGGTGGGTTCTCGCCGGAGGGGAGTGTAGAAGCGCGTGTAGGTGCACCAGACCTCGTCGATGGTGCCGTTCAGGAATGCCGACGTAACCGCGTCGTGCAACTCATCCACGAGTTCGTCCACGACTCCGTTGCGCGGCCACGTATGTGGGTCCAGGATCTCGATGTCGTCCCCACCTCTGCGTCGCAGGTACTGGTCTCCTTTGGTCCCGTGACATTCCACGACGATCTGCTTGCCCTGTTCCCTCCACTGCTCGATCGTGTCCACTGCCATGTGGTTGATCGCCATGTTGTAGTTGCCACACATACCGCGGTCGCCTGCGAGATGGATGAGCATCATGCGGTTGGGCGTGCTCGGCACGAAGAACGGCGAGATACGTTGCATGGGTATGCCCAGGGTGGCGAGGTACGCCTGCTGCCGACGCATGATGCTGCGCATGCGCTCGGCGTAGATACGCATGCCAGCGGCGCGCCCTCGGGTCCGCGAGAGCTTGGCCGAGGCGACGGTGGCCATGGTGCGCGCAACGTTGCGGATGTCATGTATGGTGTGCATCCGTTTCTTGACCTCGACGAGCCGCTGCATCTTGCGTTCACCTCCTGCTCGCGGCGTATCTCTCGATCTCTGTTGCGAGTTCGTCGTGAGTGACCTCGTCCAGCTCCTGAGCTGCCCCCAGACGGTCTACAAGCGGAGCCGCATGGTTTTGCAGCCAAAGGTGCAGATCGTGCTCGTACGTGCTCACCTGTTCGACCGGAACGTCATCGAGATGGCCCTCCGTGGCTGCGAACAGTGACGCGACCTCAAGTCCCGTCGCCAGTGGCGTGTGTGCGGGCTGCTTGAGCAGCTCACGGCTCCGTTGGCCTCGTTTGAGCTGCAGTTGGGTGGCCTGATCGACTTCTGCGCCGAACTTCACGAACTGGGCCATCTCGTGGTACTGGGCCAGATCGATGCGCAGCCTGCCGGCAACGCGCTTCATGGTCTTGGTCTGTGCGGCACCGCCGACACGTGAGACGGACAGGCCCACGTCCAGAGAGGGTCGGAATCCCTCGTTGAAGAGTTCGGTGTCGAGGAAGATCTGCCCGTCGCAGATGGACACGACGTTGGTGGGGATGAAAGCCGAGATATCACCGGCCTGCGTCTCCACGATGGGAAGCGCGGTGAGCGAGCCCCCACCGTGCTCGGGCGAGAGGTGCGCCGCACGCTCCAGCAGGCGAGAGTGTACGTAGAAGATGTCGCCGGGGTAGGCCTCTCTGCCCACGGGGCGTTCCAGAAGCGCCGACATCTCGCGATAGGTCACCGCATGTTTGGAGAGGTCGTCGTAGATCACCAATGCGTCGCGGCCGCCCTCCATGAAGTACTCGGCCATGGCACATGCCGCGTACGGAGTGACGTAGCGCAGCGCCGGCTGCTCGCCGGGCAGCGAGACCACGACCACCGTGTACTCTAGGGCGCCGTGCTCCTCCAGCGTGCGCACGACCGACGCCACCGTCGAGGCCTTCTGTCCGATCGCGGCGTAGATGCAGACGACGTCCTGACCCTTCTGACTGAGGATCGTGTCCACAGCCACCGTGGTCTTGCCGATCTTGCGGTCGCCGATGATCAGCTCGCGTTGTCCTCGTCCCAGCGGCACGAGTGCGTCGATCACTTTGATGCCGGTGTGGAGCGGGGTGTTCACAGGCGTGCGATCCACCACTCCGGGGGCGAGTCTCTCGGCGGGCATGTAGGTCGTGGGTACGATGGCCCCCTTGGCGTCTATGGGCTGGCCCAGTGAGTTCACAATCCTGCCCAGGAGCTCTTCGCCGGCGGGTACGCGTAGCAGGTGTCCGGTACGCCAGACGCGGCCCCCCTCGCGGATGCCGTCCTCCCGGCCGAGCAAGATACAGCCGACCTCCTGGCGATTGAGCGAGAACGCCATGCCGAAGGAACCGTTGTCGAACTCCACGATCTCCTGCGAGCCGACGCCGCGCATTCCTGAGCAGTGCGAGACTCCATCGCCGACGTCCATTACCACGCCGGTGTCGAGCAGTTCCTCGACTGCCAGTTCGGGCAGGGTGGCCGCGATCATTGTACGGATGAGTTCCGAGGGATCCGGCTGTTCGGTCTGCCCGGGCTCCTCGGTCTCCGGACCTGCGTCTCGCAGGTCGGCGGCGGTTCTCTCCAGCGTGGAGACCATGCGGTATCGCCCGTCCAGGACGATACGGCGGTCCTCACCCAGCATAAGCACCGCACCGTCATCCAAGCGGGGATCCACGCGCGCTCCGACCTCTATGTCGCACTCTGCAGCAGCGCAGAGCTTGGAGCGCAGCCGATCAACCACCCCCTGGTCGATCGGCATGCGCGTAACCAGGGTGACGCGCTTCACCTTGGACTCGGCAAGTGCGCGTCGCAGGTTGGTCGGGCCTAGGGCGGTTGCGGTGCCGCCCATGAAATCCGCGATCGCGTCCCGGGTTGCGGTCGCCCGTTCGCTCACGGGAGTCTCGCTCTCGACATCGCTCTCGTCGGCATGGAGCACGGATGCCGTCATGAGGCGCTCGAGCTCAGCCAAAGACATGGCAGGGTCGATGCGAATCTGGTGTCCCTCGTCGAGCACGATCACGGCTCCTCGCAGTGACGTGTCGATTCGTTCTTCCAGCTGCACGTCCTCGCCGTGGGTGACGGCCAGGTGCGTGCGCAGTTTGTCGAGCACGATTTGGTTCAGTGCGACCGGGGTTCGCACGACCACGCGGTTCTCGGCGCGGGTCTTCATGGACGCCCCCTCAGTTGATCGCGACACTCTCGAGGTCATCAAGGCTCTCGAGGATCGCGGATTCGATCATCTCGCGCTGCTGACCTGCCGAGTAGCCCTCGTCGAGCACCTGTCGAGTGCTCTGGGCGACGACATCGAGCAGCACATCGCGTACGCCGCCTAGGACCTCCTCGCGCTCGTGCTCCAGCGTGTCCTCGGCTTGGGTGGCGAGCTCCTCGGCCTGTGTGCGGGCTTCGGTCATGATGCGCTCACGTTCGCCGGCGGCCGTGGCCTGAGCCTCGACCAGAGTCTTTTCGCGCTCCGCTTCCGCCTGGGCCACGATCTCTTGGGCTCGAGCGGGAGCGGTGAGTGCGTCGGCCTCCTGGGTCGCGGCCTCCTCCAGCCGATCCGTGACGCGCTGGGTGCGCGTTGCGAGCATGTTGGTGACCATGCCCGTGCGCTTGCCTATGCCGAAGGCCACCGCCTTCACGATGAAGATGAGGATGGCGAACTGGACGAGCTCGATGAGCAGGGTCACCCACTCATGGGTCACCTCATGGACTATCTCTTGGTATAGCTCGGTGATGATCTCCATGGATCCGGTCGCCTCCTCACTGCAGTGTCTTGTTCACGAATCGGTCCACAACGCTGTCGATCACATCGGGGTTGGCATGCCCGGCCAGTTTTTCGCAGGCTAGACCCACGCACTCGATCGCCTCGGTGCGAAGTGATGTGATCTCGCGTTCGCGTGCGGCGAGCACCTCGGTGCGACCCTCTTGCAGGCGCGCCTCGGCCTGTTGCCTGGCCTGGGCGAGGAGAGAGACCTTCTCCTCCTCGGCCTCCTCGCGCGTGCGTGTGATCAGCGCCTCGGCCTCATCATGCGTGGCAGCGGCGGTCTCCTCGGCCCGATGTTCAGCCTGGGCGATGACCGCTTGAGCTCTGCGGCATGCCTCCTCGGCATCGTGGCACCGAACCTCGCGTGCCTCCATGACCGCAATCGTCTTGTCGAAGAAGACTTTGCGCATGAGCCAGTACGTCGCGATGAATACGACTATGGTCAGGGCGACGGTGATCGGGTCTATCTGGTTGAGTGGATTGAGTTCCACCGCATCTCACCTCCTTGGGCGTGACGAGACGCTGCTAGAGCGCCACGTTGCCCGCCAGCATGAGGGCGACGACGAGGCAGTAGATGCAGAGAGCCTCGACGAGAGCCATGCCGATGAGCATCGCCGTGAACAGTTGTGGAGCGATGTCCGGTTGACGGGTCATGCCTTCGATCGCTGCAGTCGAGATGCCTTTCATCGACAATGCTGAGACCGTGGCGCCGATGCTGATCGGGAGTATGGTGATGAAGCCCAGCAGGACCGCGTTCATCTCCTTCTCCTCCTTACGTGTCGGTGTAGTCGCCTGACTACATGGCCGGATGGCCGTCGTTCATGGACACAGGACGCGCTTCTGTTCGCATGTCTGTCTCGTCGAGATCCTCGACGGCCGGAGCCGCCTTGGCTTCCTGATGTGATATGGCTCCCGCCACGAAGCTGGCCGTCAATAGCGTGAAGACCAGAGCCTGCACGAATGCGGGGATGATCCCCAGCACATGCAGGATCAGCGGGATGCCGACCGATACTGCGCCGGTCACCAGAACAAGGGTCATGTGCTCGCCGCCGATGTTGCCGAACAGTCGCAGGGACAGTGACAGCACGTCGGTGAACTCGGAGATGAACTGAAGCGGGTTGGGCCAGAAGAGGTGTTTGGCCGCTTTGGCCAGCCCGTTGAACACGCCGCTCACCACCAGTGTGCCGCCGACAGCGGCGATGGCGAGCCCCAAGGGCACGCTATAGAAGGCGGTGGGCGGGTTGTTCAGGATGGGGATCGGCAGCATGCCCATGATGTTGGAGGCCAGGATCAGCAGGAAGCATGTCGCCAAGAAGGGGGCTACGGTGCGGACCACGCGCGTATCGCCCATCTCTCGCGCCTTGCCGACGAAGAAGTCCATGACCCACTCGGCCACGTTCTGCTTGCCGGTCGGCACGTCTTCGGTGAACTTGTTTCTCGTCAGGAATCTGCCTGCGAGAACCAGCAGGCTGGCTACAAGTATCAGGTTGAACGCCGATATGTAGCTCAGGTATGTCTGGATCGCGCTGTCTTCCATGACGGGATCACCCCCTCCGGGACGATTCGGAATGACGGTACGAAGGCATGTTGAGTGCTGCGGTCACGCTGCCGACGACCATGATGGTGGTGTCCACGAGCAGCACGCCGAGCACCATGGCGAGAAAGTCGAGGTAGTCGGGGAATATCGCTGCGGCTCCCAGCAGAAGACCTTTGGCGAGCAGGCGTGTGGAGAGCAGCGAGAACAGGCGGAGGCTCGTATCTGTTTTGCCTTCGAGGAACGTGCGGGCCAGCCGCAGGATCCACGCCAGTGTGGCGACGTCGAAGACGGCGGCGATCAGGAACGTCACCGTGAATCGTGGATCGCAGGCGACGACACAGGACGTCACCGCGATCGCGCCGGCGACGAGGATCGCCCACGCCATGATCGCTCGCAGGAACGACCAAGTGAGGTCCGTCACGCTGAACGCGCGCATCATCGTCTACTCCTTGGTTGGAAACTCATCGCGCAGGCGCAGCATGTCTCGGACGGACATGCCCAGCGCGAATAGGATGAAGAGGCCGGTGAGGTAGGGGAACGTCCCGATCCATCGATCCATCATCCAGCCGATGAACCCTCCCGCAGCGATGTAACTGGGGACGAGTGACCAGACGGCGATCACATGAAGGAAGTCGCGTGGGATCAGCTCGTGACGAGGATGATGCGAACCGGTCGTGCCGCCGGAATCAGTCATGGCGATCACCCCATCCCTGTCTGGGAGACGACCGCATCGAGATCGGCCAGGGTCGTTTCGGGAGCATGGTACTCACGATTCCAGATGCGCATCAGCATGCTGAATGTCACGAAGTAGATGATGGTCATGCCCACCAGCGGAAGCGCGACGTCTGGGATGGAACCCGACTCAGACCAGCGCAGGGCGAATGCGAGCAGAACGATACTCGCCGCTCCGGCCATGGCCTGACGGAGACGAGCGTCGCGCAGCCCGCCCAGAGTCGTTCCCACCACCACGCCGAACACGGCGTACTGCCAGGAATCGGTCCAACTCAACAGGAGCAGACCCAGAAGTGTGAGGGTTGTGGTCACCGCGATCACGAGCGTGACCCAGCCGATGCGCGCTAGGCTGAACAGGACTCGGGCTTTGTACGCCGTGCCCATGGCGTTCATCTCCTCAGTGATGAGGAGTCGTGGCGGCGCGGTTAGCAGGCCAGTCTCGTGAGATCCGGGGGGTAAGGGAGGCGTCGTCGCGCTCCTCGGTTCTCAATATGGCTGCGGGTGTTGTTTGGTGCCAGTCGTTTCTTGCCCCAAGGGGGCTTTGCGAAACCTTTCTCGTGAAAAATTATCAAACATTTACAGCGCAGTGATTCGGGCAGTAGAGCTGCGTTGGAGAGACGCTAGGCCGAGCGCTCCGCTCGTAGTCTGAAGACCAGGATTCCGACCACTGTGGCGAACGCGAGCAAGAGGGCTCCGAGCAGGAGCGTGGTCGAGTCGATGCCCCCATCGTCCTCAGCGGGCGTATCAGTGGCGAGTGCCGGGTCCAGCGCACCCTCCGTGTCGGTCTCGGCCGTCGCTGGTGCATCAACCGTGTCCGATGCATCCTGGGTCTCATCGGCAGGCTCATCTGCTGGCGGAGTGCTCATCATCTCGGTGAGCTCAGGCGCGGTGCCGGCCACCATGGTGCCGACGAACCGGAGCGTATCCCCGGCGGCGACAGGAATGGTCTCAGCGGAGTAGAGGAGGTCGCTGCTCCGCACCTGGACGGTGGTCTCCTCCGAAGTGTTCTCGAGTAGGTTGCTGAAGGGCACGCCCACGCCGATCCGTGCACGCTCAGCGGCGGCCGATGCGGTCCACTGGAGATCGATGGTGATCGCATCCGGGGATCCGCCCAGAGCGCCTTCGGGGGTGGTGAGCTCGAGCTGAACGCGCGGGGAGTCCTGAAGTGTGAAGTGAACCAAGTTGTACTCGTCGAACTCCTCGATGGTCACGTCGAGCGTGGGGTCATTGGCGGGATCGCCACCGTAGATCTCTCCGGCCCATGAGAGCGCGGAGGTCTTGGGTATCGCCAAGGAGGTTTCAGCTGGAAGTGCGACTTCCTCGCTGAGCTGGGCGAGGACCACGAGCGTCGGGGTCTTGCCCGGCTCGAGGTCGTAGATCTCAACGCTGACCCAGGCCCAGGTGGCGTCGTCGGCCACGGCCAGAGCGGGAAACATGAGTGAGACGGTCATCATGCAGGCGAGTAGTGCTGCGGTCAGCCGAGGAGTGGTTGTGAGGGTGAGAATGCGGGTCATGGGATGCTCCTTGAGAGTCTCAATTCGTGTTCCCCTACGCGGGCGCGTTCGATGATACCTCACTGGTGAAACAAATAACGAGCCAAGGTTAGGATAGCTAATCTATGTTCATGCAATAGTGGCACGACGAGTGCTGTTCCATGTCCAACATGACGAGCATCCCACCGACAAGCGAGGATACATGAAGAACATCAAGCCCCCGCACATTATCGTCGCGATCGTCCTGATCGTGGTCGCTGCGTTCTCGTTGCCGCAGATATTCACCGAGCAGACCGGAACCGTGAGCGTCCAGGGCAATACGATCACCAAGACGATCGGTGTAGGCGATACGAACGCGTCTGCAGTGTTCCAGGTGAGATTGCTGGAGGGCTCCGACCCGGAGCATGAGTCGGCACACATATTCGAAGCAATCGCCACGCTGCCAGGCTTGGGCGACGCGGTCCTCGATATGGACACCCTGCAGCTCACGGTTGACTACGATGACGCCGTGATCGGCGACCTGTTCGTTCGGGACATGCTCGTGAGCTCCGGATATCTCGTGCCGACGGCCGACGATGCCATTCCGATGGAGTTGGCCGCTGACGGAACGGTCCAGCGCATCGCCATAGGCGACAATGGTGTGCAGTTCGATCCGCACCTGATCCGCGCCGAGGCCGGTGTGCCGATCGAGATGGAGTTCGCCCCCGGCAAGGAGTGTCGCGTGGTCGTCAAGCTTCCTGCGTTGGGTGTCGAGCAGGACATCGCCCAAGGCGGAATCGTGAGCCTTGGATCCTTGGAGGCCGGCGAGTACGACATTCTCTGTAGCGGCGATGGCTACGAGGGCTCGCTGATCGTGGAGTAGACAGCGCGATGTGAGACAACGAAGAGGGGCCCCATGTGGGGCCCCTCTCTTTATGCCTATGTGATCCGGTGCTATTCGACGATGCTGGCGACGCTGTTGCGTACGGTCTGCGACACTGCGTTCAATCCGCCGAGGTAGACGACATCACCGATCTGGTTCTTGTAAGTCGTGAGGCATGTTGCGGTCTCAGGGGACAGAGTGCTCGATGTGGTGAGCAGCATGACCGAGCCACTGAAGCCCTGTGCCGCGCCGCCGGTGAGTGCGTCGGGAAAGTTCTGCCCCGTGGTGATGGCCACCCCGTTCCACTCAAGACCGAACGTGTCGACACCGTATTCGGCCACCTTGGCGGAGGTCTCGTAACGGGTTTCACCGTCGATCCGTGTTGCCGTCATGCCTGCACCCAGAACTGTGATGGCGGTCTCAGGTGTGACTGCGGCTTCGCCGCCCAGGAGGATGACGTCGGTCACGCCGGCTACCTGCATGGCAGCGAGCGTGGCAGGAGACACGCTGTCTGCACCCGACAGGTACACGGGGAGACCAGCGGCGCTGGCAAGCGGGCTAGCCGACAGTGCATCTGCGAAATTATTACCCGTGGCCACGAAGCAAGTGCCGCTGAACTCCGAGCCCAGTGTGGTGACTGTGAGAGCGGCGACCATCTGTGCGGTTTCGTAGCGATCAGCGCCGCCCACGCGGGTGACGTTCGTGAGCATGCTCTTCAGTGTGGTCTGCACGCCTGCTGATACGGCGTTGGGGCCACCCAGGATGATCGCATCCGTAGCGCCCAGACGATCGATCTCGTCGGCGATCACGGCCGGAACGGCATTGGTGTCGACCAAGAGGACCGGACCTTCGAGAGCTCCGGCAAGAGCTGCGCCACCCAGAGCGTCCGGCCAGTTGCGACCGGTGGCGATGACCACAGTGGAGGCTCCGTCAGCGAAGGCGTTCAGGGAGGTGGCGACGGCAGTCTCGAAGCGATCCATCCCGGCGACAGGCGTGGGGGAGTAAGGTCCCGCACCGAGATCGACCGCGTAGACCTGGCCCACGGAGACTGTGAGGGTCTCGTCGGCGAGCAGGGTCCTTGAAT
>Ga0209121_10000719_pt1 | contig 35128 bp, 29 predicted proteins | sample Cruoilmetagenom3_FD_187292 | JGI IMG/M metagenome (GOLD analysis project Ga0209121, IMG submission 187292) | Oil polluted marine microbial communities from Coal Oil Point, Santa Barbara, California, USA - Sample 3 (SPAdes) (version 2) | ecosystem: Environmental > Aquatic > Marine > Oil seeps ... | reverse complement strand
TGTTTCATTATAAACCTGATCAACATACCAATCGTATAAATCTCTATGACTTTTAAATTCTAATGTACATATTGAATGTGAAATTTGTTCTATATAATCACTTTCACCGTGCGTCCAATCATACATTGGATAAATACACCAATCATTTCCAGTTCTGTGGTGATGCTTTTTTAAAATACGATACATAATTGGGTCACGCATGTGCATATTGGTATGTTTCATATCAATTTTTGCGCGTAATACATGAGTTCCTTCATCAAACTCACCATTTTTCATTTTTAAGAAAAGCTCTAAGTTTTCTTCTATAGATCTATCTCTATTTGGACTATTAGTTCCTGGCTCAGTAGGTGTTCCTTTTTGCTTCGCCATTTCTGCTGAAGATTGATTATCTACATAAGCTTTTCCCTCTTTTATGAGTTCAATAGTCCAATCATATAATTGCTGAAAATAATCAGAAGAATATAAAACTTTATCCCATTCGAAGCCTAACCATTGCACATCGTGTTGTATGGCATCTACATATTCTTGTTCTTCTTTTGTTGGGTTTGTATCGTCAAAACGCAAGTTTACAGGTGCATTATATCTTAATCCTAACCCAAAATTTAGGCAAATAGATGCTGCATGACCAATGTGTAAATAGCCATTTGGTTCAGGCGGAAACCTAAATCTAAGTTTATCTTTTGGTAATCCGTTCGCTAAATCATCTTCAATTATTTGTTCAATAAAATTTAAAGATTTCTTTTCTTCACTCATAATTATACAATTCTATATAAGTCGCAAAATTATCGATTTTTTTTGGCAATGCAACTACATTTTTTGTTTAAGGGTTGAAAGGATAAAGAGTTTAATTATTAATTGTTAATTTGCAAAGTCATTTAAGTGATTAATAATTTTAGCTATAAAATTGTTAATTTTCAATTGTTAATTTTTAATTACACATAATGGGAGTTATAAAAGTTAGAAATATTCGTGTTTATGCATATCACGGTTGTTTGGTTGAAGAAGGAAAAATTGGCTCAGATTATCGAGTAGATTTAACTGTGAGAGCAGATTTATCGAAGTCGGCAAAGTCGGATGACTTGAACGATACCGTAGATTATGTGCATTTAAATAAGATTGTAAAAGAAGAAATGGCTATACGATCTAAATTATTAGAAGAAGTAGCTAACAGAATAATTATCAGAATTTTAGATGAGTTATCAATTGTAAAAAAGGTGACCGTTGCAGTATCGAAATTGAATCCTCCAATTGGTGGAAATGTAGCAATGGTAACCATTGAAATGACAAAAAAGAGGAAAGAATAAAAAATTCCTTGTTAACTTATTAAAAATACTTAAATTTGCAATCCGTTTAAGGCGTCGTGGCCGAGTGGCTAGGCTGGGCTCTGCAAAAGCTCCTACAGCGGTTCGAATCCGCTCGACGCCTCTTCAAAAACCTAAGCATTTGCTTAGGTTTTTTTGTTTTCTTTAACACTTAGGAAACTATAAATTCTCGTATCTTTGTAGTCCTAAGGAAATGAGATGAAAATATACCCAATAGAAACGGGAAACTTCAAGTTAGACGGTGGAGCCATGTTTGGAGTAGTTCCAAAAACTTTGTGGCAAAGAACAAACCCTGCAGATAGCAAAAATTTAATCGATATGAGTATGCGAAGTATGCTTATTGAAGATGGAAATAGACTAATTTTAATCGATACAGGCTGCGGAGATAAACAATCGGATAAATTTTTCAGCTATTATTATTTATTCGGAAATTTTTCTTTGGACAGTTCTTTAGCTAAATATGGATTTCATAGAGATGATATCACAGATGTTTTTTTAACCCATTTACATTTTGATCACTGTGGTGGAGCTATTCAATTCAATAAAGATAAAACAGGCTACGAGCCTGCATTTAAAAATGCCAAATTTTGGTCAAATGCAAATCATTGGCAATGGGCAGTAGAGCCTAATATTCGTGAAAAAGCATCTTTTTTAAAGGAAAACATAAATCCAATAGAAGTGAGTGGGCAATTAAATTTTATAAAAAATTTAGAGAACCCATATTTAAAAAATTCTGAATTAGGATTCGATATTTTGTTTGCTGATGGACATACCGAAAAACAAATGATTCCACACATTCATTACAAAGGTAAAACCATTGTTTTTATGGCGGATTTGTTACCAACAGTGGGTCATATTCCACTACCTTATGTTATGGGTTACGATACAAGACCTTTACTAACAATGGACGAAAAAGCCAAGTTTTTAAATGAAGCAGCAGATAAAAATTATGTCTTGTTTTTAGAGCACGATGCAACGAATGAACTGTGTACGGTAAAACATACGGAAAAAGGGGTTCGTTTAGATGAAACCTTTAATTTTAGAGAAGTATTTAATTAAAATAGATAATAATGAGAATAATAAAATCAATTGGTTTAGCAGCCCTAGCTGCTGTTACATTAGCAAGTTGTAGTTCAATAAAGAATATGGCAGTTCCAACAATGGAAACAGCTATTTCAATGGATGCAAAGAAAGGTAAAGTGAGTGATGAACAATCTAAACATTGGGCACATGCAGATTTAGCAACGGATACGATTCCGGGAATGAGTTTAGAAAAAGCTTACAAATTTTTAGAGGGAAAAACAGGAGAAACTGTAATTGTAGCAGTAATCGATTCAGGAATCGACATTGAACACGAAGATTTAAAAAATGTTGTTTGGACTAACTTTAAAGAAATTGCAGGAAACGGAATAGATGATGACCATAATGGTTATGTAGATGATCTTCACGGTTGGAATTATTTAGGAGGTGACGGAGTTGCTGCTCCTGAGCAATTAGAAATTACACGTATTATTGCAAGTTATGACCGTTTTGAAGGAAAAACAATTAATGATATTGCTGAGGAAGAAAAACCAGCTTTTAAAGAATATGAAAAATATTTAGCAGCATTTAAAGCTTCTTCTGGAAGACACTTTCAAACAATGGAGCGTTTAACTCAAATAGAAAATGTTATTGCAACCGTTAAAAGCTTTATCGGGAAAGAAGGAGATTTAACCTTAGAGGATTTAAAAGCAATTGACACTGAAGACGAAAAAATGAAAGCTGCAGTTGGAGGATTACTTCCAATGTTTGGTAACGGTTTTGATGAGAAAGGATTTAAAGATTATTATGAAACTCAAAAGAAAAATAAAAACTACGATTTTAATTTTGACGGAAGAGCAATTGTTGGTGATAAACCAAACGATATAAATGATACAACTTATGGAAATCCAAATGTTATAGGTTCTGTAGATGACGAAATTCATGGTACACACGTTGCAGGTATTATTTTAGCTGAAAGAAATAATGGTGTAGGTATGAATGGTGTTGCACACAACGCTAAATTAATGTCTTTAAGAGCTGTTCCTGATGGTGATGAAAGAGACAAAGACATTGCATTGGCAATTCGTTACGCTGCTGATAATGGAGCGAAAGTGATTAATATGAGTTTTGGAAAAAGTTTTTCTCCTCACCGTCATTGGGTATTTGACGCTATTAAATATGCCGAAGAAAAAGATGTTTTATTAGTTCATGCTGCTGGTAACGATGCTAAAAATATTGATAAAAGTGATAACTGGCCAAACGATTCAAAAGACAAAATAACTGAAATTGCTGATAATGTAATTACAATTGGAGCGATGAGTGTAAATTATAATGAAGGTTTACCAGCAGGTTTCACAAACTATGGTAAATTGAATGTGGATGTGTTTGCACCAGGGGTACAAATTTATTCTACATTCCCAAAAAATGCTTATCAAAAAATTAGTGGAACGTCAATGGCATCTCCAGAAGTTGCTGGTATTGCTACATTAATAAGATCATATTATCCTCAGTTATCTGCAAGTCAGGTAAAGCATATTATTATGAATTCAGGTTCTAAATTAGATATGGAAGTTAATTATCCAGGTAAAAAGGGTGAAAAAATTGATTTCTCTGAATTATCGATTTCAGGTAGTATTGCGAACGCTTATAACGCTTTAGTTTTAGCTGATAAAATGGTGAATGGAAAATAATTGATTTCATAAAAAAATCTTAAAAACCTTCTCAAAATCGAGAAGGTTTTTTTGTTTTAATAGGATATGTCTATATTGTCGAACTAAAAAATATATTTAATGAAAAAACTAATTACCTTTTTCTTTGCGATTTTAACGATTTCATTATTTGCTCAGAATAACACCTCATATTGGCAACAACATGTAGATTATACAATGGATGTTGACGTAGACGTAACCAATTACCAATACACTGGAACTCAAAAATTGGTCTATACGAATAATTCGCCTGACGAGTTAAACCAAGTTTTTTATCACTTGTATTACAATGCATTTCAACCAGGAAGTGAAATGGATATTCGATTGCAAAATATTGTAGACCCAGACAGAAGAATGGTTACTAATATTGGTACAAAAGAGAACCCAAAATATGAAAGTAGAATTGCAAAACTAAGTCCGAGTGAAATTGGATATATGCATGTGATATCATTAACTCAAAATGGAAAACCTATTCAATATAATGAAGTAGGAACTGTATTGGAAGTAAAATTAAACGCTCCAATAAAACCAGGTGAAAAAGTAATTTTTGATATGGCTTTTAAAGGTCAATTACCTGTTCATATTCGTAGAGCCGGAAGAAATAGTACCAATGACGTAGCAATGTCTATGGCGCAATGGTATCCTAAAATGGCTGAATATGATTTTGAAGGTTGGCACGCACACCCTTATATTGCACGTGAGTTTCATGGTGTTTGGGGAGATTTTGATGTAACGCTTCATATTGACAAAGATTATACCGTAGGAGGAACAGGATATTTACAAAATCCACAAGAAGTTGGACACGGATATGAAGACAAGTCTAAAAAACTAAACCTACCAAAAGGTGATAAATTAAAATGGCATTTTGTTGCGCCTATGGTACATGATTTTACTTGGGCAGCAGATCCAAATTATGCACATGACATGCGTATTGCTAAAAATGGAACTGAACTTCATTTTTTCTATAAAAATACAGATGAATTTAAACAAGCATGGACTGAAGTTCAACCATATACCGAGCAAGCTTTAGACTATTTTAACGAAAACATAGGTAAGTATCCTTATAAGCAATACTCAGTAATTCAGGCAGGAGATGGAGGAATGGAGTACGCAATGTGTACCTTTATTAATGGAGGAAAAACACTTAGAAGTATTGTTGGTACCGTGTTTCATGAGTTTGCACATTCTTGGTTTCAACATGTGTTAGCTACAAATGAAAGCAAGCATTCTTGGATGGATGAAGGTTTTACATCTTACATTTCAGGGATGGCTTCAAATAAAATATTAAGAGGTGGAGATGGTAAACCATCCTCGAGAGGATATAGAGGATATTATTATTTAGTTGAAAATAATCTTTCAGAACCTTTAACTACACACGCTGATAGATTTCATACTAATGCAGCTTTTGGAACAGGAAGCTATACGAAAGGAAGTATGTTTTTAGGACAATTAAATTACATTATTGGTGAAGAAAATGTGAAAAAAACAATTAAAAAATTCTTTGAAGATTTTAAGTTTAAACACCCAACTCCAAACGATATTAAGCGAACGGCAGAAAAAGTTTCAGGATTGCAATTAGATTGGTATTTGAATGAGTGGGTTGAAACAAACCACACTATAGATTATGCTGTTGCAAAAGTTGAAGGCACCAATATTACATTGGCTAGAGTTGGTAAAATGCCAATGCCAATTGATGTTACTGTAACATACAACGATGATTCTACCGAAGATTTTAATATTCCATTAAGAATGATGAGAGGAAACAAGCCAACCGATGCTACTATTTTAGAAGATTGGCCTTGGGCTTTTCCAACCTATACTTTTTCGGTTTCTAAAGAAATAAAATCGGTTGAAATAGATCCTACCAACTTTATGGCAGACATTGTCAAGGAAAATAATAAGTTTGAAAAATAAACTTTTAAAGGCTGCAATTTGCAGCCTTTTTTATTTCTTCAAATAGAAGGAACTCTTTAATCCGCTTGCTGAATTTGGACCGATCCAAATATTAAAATTTCCTTCTTCAGCAGCTTCAATGTTTTTATGATTTACAAATTTTAAATCTTCTGATGAAATCGTAAACGTAATCTTTTTTTGTTCTCCTTTTTCTAATGTAATTCGTTCAAACCTTTTTAACTCTTTTACAGGTCGGGTAATACTTCCAACGACATCTTGAATATATAATTGAACGATTTCAGTTCCTCTTCTTTCACCAGTATTAGAAACTAAAACGGAGACCTCTAGATCTTCATTAAAATTGATTTCATTTTTTGAAAGATTCAAATTTTCATAGTTGAAATTAGTGTAACTTAATCCGTAACCAAAAGGAAAATGAGGGGTGAAACCAGCATCTAAATAGTGAGAATTGTTTCCAAGGGAACTTTGCCACGCTTCAATTGGAATATCATCTATATGAACAAATGATGTGCTATCTGCCGGTCTTCCAGTACTTTTATGGTTATAAAAATAGGGTAATTGACCTGCGGTTTTTGGCCAAGAAATTGGCAATCTTCCACTCGCTTCTTCGTTTCCAAAAAGGATATCATAAAGTGCTGGCCCTCCCATTGTCCCAGGATGCCAAGCCATTAGTACAGCATCAACTTCATCAATTATATTGGTAATAGTTATTGCTCTACCCGCCATAATTACCAACACAATAGGTTTTCCTGTTTTGGCTAATTCTTTTATAAGCTCTTCTTGAGCTCCAGGTAAATCGATATTTGCCCTACTATGAGCCTCTCCAGAAAGAATAGCTTCTTCACCACCGAAAAACAAAATAACATCAGATGATTTTGCGGTTTTAATTGCTTTTGCAAATCCTTTTTTTGAAGTATCTCTACTATATTCTAAACCTTCCGTAAAATTAAATTTCACGTTTTTTTCTTTAAAAGACATTACAGGTGTAATAGTATGTTCTTTTTCGCCATCAAAAGACCAGGTTCCTAACTGCTCTCGGGGAGCGTTAGCCAAAGGGCCTATAACAGCAATTTTGGTATTGTTATTTAAAGGAAGAACATTTTCATTTTTTAACAGAACAGCACTTTTAATCGCTGCATTTTTTGCTGCTTCCAAATGATTTTCACTGTAGAAATTTCCTGTATGTTCTTTTGATCTATAAGGATTGTCAAACACTCCAAGTCTGAACTTAATTCGTAATATATTTTTAACAAATTCGTCGAGTTGTTTTTCAGAAAATTTTCCTTCTTCAATTAATTTTTTTAAGTGATTTTCATAAGCTTTACTGGTCATTTCCATGTCCATTCCAGCGTTTGCTGCTAATTCTCCAGCATGTTTTTCGTCTTCAGCAAAACCATGAGCAATCATTTCAGTTACAGAATTCCAATCACTCACAACAAAACCATCAAAATTTAATTCATCTCTTAAAATATCTTTTAAGATGTATTCGTTTCCTGTTGCTGGCACTCCATTAACTTCATTAAATGAAGTCATAACACTTGCAGCTCCGCTTTCAATGGCAGCTTTAAAAGGAGGTAAATACACATTTCTTAAAAGTTGATCCGAAACATCAACAGTATTATAATCACGTCCTCCAATGGCAGCACCATACGCTAAGAAATGTTTTATACAAGCTGCGACTTTTGTAGGATCGGACAAATCTTCTCCTTGAAGCCCTTGAATATAAGCTGCAGCTAATACTGAAGCCAAGTATGGGTCTTCACCTGGTGATTCTGCAATTCTTCCCCAACGACTATCTCGAGCAATATCTAACATTGGAGAAAATACCCAACGAATACCAACTGATGATGCTTCAAAAGCTGCAATTTTAGAAGATTTTTTTGTAATTTCTTCGTCCCAAGTTGCAGCCAAGCCAAGTGGAATTGGGAATATAGTTTTAAAACCATGAATTACATCTCTTCCAAAAATTAATGGAATACCTAAGCGACTTTCTTCAACAGCAATCCTTTGTAATTCATCGACATATTCCGTATTCATTACATTTAGCATAGCTCCAATAGCTCCACTTTTAGTTGCTTTTACTAATTCTTGAGGTAAACTACCTTTTACTCTACTTGAAGTTCCTCTTAAATTGGTTTGACCAATTTTTTCGTCAAGTGTCATTTTTGAAAGAAGTTCATTAATTTTTTGTTCTTGAGAATCTAAATTAGTATTAGAAACTTCCTTTGAACAACTAAATAAAATTAGAAGTAAGAATAGTAAAGTATAAAATCTAGACATTTGTTAGTAGATGTTTTAAAAAGGTTATTATATGAATAAAATTAATGTAATTAGTCTATTATATTTAATTGTATCTTCTCAAATATTGGTATTAATTCAGAAATCATTAATTATTTCTTTCAATTTCATACAGCATTAAAACTTCACTATCATTAGGAATAGTAATAAGTTTTTTAAAAGTTAATCCTAACTTTTCAATTAGTTTTTGAGAAGCAACATTATTTTGCATAATAATGGCTTGAATTTTTGTTAATCCAAAAATTGAAAAGCCTATATTTTTAATTTTATTAGCCGATTCAAACCCATAGCCTTTATTCTCAAATTCGGGTAAAAAGGCAAAACCAATATCTACACCTTCTAAGCCTTCTCTATCATATAAACCACATGTGCCCATTTTAATATTATCTTCCTTTCGAATCACAGTATAATTCGCAAACCCCATTTTTTTAAGTTGAGGTGTCATTTTTTCAAGAATATACTGTTTTGCTTCTTCTTTAGTATGGACATTTCTATCACCAATAAATTCAATCCATTTAGGTGAATTTAATAGTTCAATTATAAACGAAGCATCTTCTAAAGATGTTGGTTTTAAAAGTAAACGTTCGGTTTCAAAAGATTTAAATTTAGGCATGTTGATTATTCATTGGTTTTCACTTTTGAAAATTAAAAATAATTATAACAATATGTGCAAAAAAACTATTAAATTTTGTCATTTTTAGTATGTAGTTTCTAATGTAGAAATGTGTAAATTAGCATTAAAAGTAAATTATCTGATGAATGTCAGTTAAATTGTTAGTATGACACATTATATTTGTTTACTTAAGTGAATATTAATTCAGATCAAATTTTCAATAACAATAATACATAAATAACATGTTTGGAATTAAAAGCGGTTGGGGACTAAAGCACAGTGTAGTTCTTATGCGAATACTTATAGGCTGGCACTTTTTATTTGAAGGAATAATTAAGCTGTATAACCCTGAATGGACTTCTTTTGGATACTTAGCATCGGCTCAAGGCCCTCTAAAATCAATTTTCGTTTCAATGGCAAATCCATCAATTATCGGAGCCATTGATGTGCTAAATATGTCTGCATTAATTGTAGTTGGTCTTACCCTAATTTTAGGGATTTACGAAAAACTAGGAGCCTTTATTGGAATGGGGTTATTGGCAATGTATTATTTTGCACATCCTCCTTTTCCGGGGTTACCAGAAATAAACGTTGAAGGTAATTATTGGTTTGTAAACAAGAACTTAATAGAACTTGCTGCACTATTAGTAATTTTTCAATTACCAACAGGTCAATTATTTGGTCTAAAGAGATTATTTAACAAAAACAATGCAAACAACTAAAACATTAAATTATGAAATGGACTAGAAGAGACGTATTAAAAGGATTAGGTGGTTTGCCTATTGTTGGTGGAATTTGGTGGGCAGGAGCTGCAAGTTCTTTGTTAGAAAGTAAAGAGAGAGAAGCTCAAGCTGAGATTTTAAAACAATTAAATATTCAACCATCATTACCAAGTACTGTTCCCCCTGTTGAAGGTGAACCTATTAGAGTTGGAATTATTGGTTTTGGAATTAGAGGTGAACAATTATGTAGATCTCTTGGTTTTGCAACAAAGAAGTGGCTTGAAAACATGAAAGAAGCAGTTGACAAAAACCCAGATCATTCTGCATTAAGTGATTTTCAGAATCAAGAAAAACTAAATGTAAAATTAGTTGCCGTTTGTGATATATTCGATTTTAACGCAAATAGAGTTATTGAATCATTTTCAACGGAAAGCAATAAGGTAGATCGATATACCACTTATCAAGAAATGATAAAAAGTGGAAATGTTGATGCTGTTATAATTGCCACTCCAGATCATTGGCATGCACCAATGGCTATTGAAGCTTTAAATAATGGTGTAAGTGCTTATGTTGAAAAACCGATGACACATACTGTAGAAGAAACATACCAGTTAAGAGAAGCCGCTAGAAACTCAAGTGCTAAATTAATGGTTGGACACCAGCACAGACAAACCATGAGTTTTAAAACGGCACAGGATATTGTTAAAAAAGGAACGCTGGGTCATGTTTCAATGATTCAAACTAATACAAATAGAAATGATGATAATGGTGCTTGGAATTATCATATTCATGAAGATGCAAGTGAACAAACTATTGATTGGGAACAGTTTTTAGGGAATGCACCAAAAATTCCATTTAATAAGAATCACTTTTTCCGTTGGAGAAAATGGTGGGCGTACGGCTCTGGATTATCTGGTGATTTATTAACTCATGATTATGACCGTTTAAATTGTGTTTTGGAAATGGGAATACCTGAATCTGTGATGACTTCAGGTGGAATTTACACACATATTGACGGTAGAAATGTACCAGACGTACTTCAAGTGAATATGGAATATCCAAACTTTAGTACTGGTGCAAGCCAAAAAGCTGGTAAGGAAAAGGGTATGACTTTCATATACAGTGCAACTTTAGGGAACACATTTAGCCGACCAACAATTTTAATGGGACATGATGCTTCTATGGAATTAGGTAATAGACTTACAGTTTGGCCAGATCGCAGATCAACAAAATATGGTGAACTAATTAAGGCTGGTAAAATGGATTCAAACATACCAATTTACGAATATGATCCAGCAAGCAATATGCCGGATGGAGTATCTTCAGCAACATCAAAGTATTTTGCAGATAAAGGGTTGATGTGGACATATGTTAATGGGAAAAGAGTAGATTCTACTTTTTTACACTTAAGAGAATGGTTATCTGTAGTTAGAAATGGTGGTAAATTAAGTTGTGGAATCGACGAAGGTTTTGATGAAGCTATCTCTGCTCATATGGCAGGAATTTCGTATAAAACAGGTAGAAGAATTGAATGGGATACAGAAAAGGAAATTATTAAACCTATTGAAGGAATCAACTTTGATGAGGTTCTAATAGGCTAAAGCAAATTTCTTTAATTAATTATGAAGAGTTCAAATTTGATGTTATTCAAGTTTGAACTCTTTTTTTTAAGTTAATTCGTTAATGGCCCCCAAAAAACACTTGTTCAATCATCCATTTTTCTTCTTTTTTCGAAAGAAGAATATAATCTATTCCCCACCAAGCAGTAACTTTTGCTGCTGCAATTTTATTTAAAACATCTAGAATTTCAACTTCTTTTGGAGCGTCTTTTTTAGCGAAATTTTTCTTTTCAAGAACATTTTTAGAATACTTGACAGCAGTTTCAAAGGTCATTTGACTTCCATTGTAAACCCCATCTTTATTTTTCCAATATCCATATTTGTAAAGAGAAGGTTTTAAACTTTCTTTAATTTTTAGCGTATCTCCATAGTAGAATCCATCTATATAATTCATACAAGCTTTTTTTACTCCGTTAATATCACTTTGCATTTGTGCTTTTGTTGAATAACTCACAAAAATTAAGCAAACAATAAATAGAATTTATTTCATCAGATAAAAATTAATTATTAATAATTGAGATTGTTTTATTTACCTCATCTATGAATGCATGAAGATAATTTGGAATTTGACTCTTATTTTGGTCAATTTTCCAAGCTTGAATGGAATCTCCATTTTTATATTCAATATAAATACCACCTTGGTCTGCACAGTCAGGGCAGCCAATAAAATCTTTCTTTTCAACCAGTAATTCTGGAGGAATAAATGATAAAAGATGCTTTGATTTGTTGAATTTTTCGACACCTAGTTTATTAAAACTATATGATTCATGTGCATAATCGTCTAGTGAATCTTCAAATAAATCTGAACTAGTAAGCTTAAAAGTTTCAATGCATTCATCACCAAAACAGTGTCCATAAAAATGACCAAATATGAGATAATTACCATCGCTTAACTCAACTTCATCATCATTATCTGAGCAAGTTATACAAGTAAGACTGGTAAAAACAAGTAATGCTATTTTGACAAATCGAATCACTAATTTTTTAATATAGATTTTTTATAAGTCGCAGTTTGTTCAATATAATTAGAGTTTTTGGCCTCTGTTGCCCATTTATTGGCTTGGCTTACCACTTTTAATGCACTATTTACTTCTCCTTTTTTGAAAAGGATTTTAGATTTTAACAATCCATATCTAAAGTTTTTCGGACTTTTTTCTAAAGCTGAATTAATATGATTCAAAGTTGTATTTAAATCTTTTCCATTGTTTAAATAGTATTGAGCAATTTCAAAATAAGTTCTATGAGGAATTGCTTCACTGTCTTTCATCATTTCAGAAACCTGATTTTCAATTTTTGAATCGACTTCTACTTCAAATGGAATATTTACAATAGTATTTTCCCAGCTAAGTTGTAAGTTGAATGATGTTGATGTTATATCCGCAAATCCAATAGTAAAAGTTTCAATATAAGTATCACTTTTTATAGATGCTACATCAAATTTAAATAAGTCAAATTCAGGTTTGTAAACATCACCAGCAATACTTCGCATTTTTGTATTTGAATGAATTATGATAGTCCAACTATCTTTATTTGGAACAGTGTATAAAGCATAAGTTCCTTTATCAAGTGCGTTTCCACCAACTTTAACAGCTTCACTTAATATGATTTTAGTTGATGCATTTGCACCCGTTCTCCACATTTTATTAAAAGGTACTAACTTACCAAAAACAGTTCTTCCTTTAGCGGAAGGTCTAGCATATTCTAAGCCAATTTCAGTAAGCCCAACTTGTTGTGTTGTTTTAGAAAACGGACTTAAAGTAGGTGTTTGTAAACGTTGACCGAAAGCGGTTACAGATAAAAAAAGAATACTAATAAATAAAAGTCTCATAGTAAAAATTTGAATATTAAATTATACATGCTGATCAACTAAAACAACATTTCCATCAGGATCAATTACAACAAAACTGGCAGGTCCTGAGCTGTTTTCATCAGCTTCTGTTTCGAGTTTAATGCCTTTTTCTTTCAAAGATTTTTGAATTTTTCTAACATCGTCATAAGAGTCTAAAGAATTGGCGCTTTCATCCCAACCAGGATTAAAAGTTAACAAATTATTTTCAAACATTCCTTGAAATAACCCAACAAGGGCGTTTCCATTTTTCATAATTAAATAATTTTTATCCAAATCTCCACCGAAGACTTCAAACCCTAAATTTTCATAAAATAATTGCGATGCATTTATGTCTTTTACACTTAAACTTATTGAAAAAGCTCCTAATTTCATAATAGTATTATTTAGTTAATAATCATTTTTAAAACTGTGCTTATTAAAAGCCTTTTTTCCAAACTTTATCAGAAGCTTCTAAATATTCCGACAATGCTGCCGAACCATACCATTCATACAATTCTGGTTCTAAGAATTTTGCATTTATGGCTGGATCTGTTTGAAGTAAAACTTTGGCTTCTTCTAGTGTTGAAACATTCAAAATAAAAATACCTCGATAGGTTTTGTCGTTTTTACCTATTGGCCCAGCAACAACCAATTTATTATCGGCAACCATTTTTTTCATATTTTTAAAATGACCATTAAAGCAACTATCTTTTAGCACTTTGTCTTCAGATGTATTAGTTCCTGTTTTTAAAATAACGAACACATATTGTTTCATTCCGTAATCATCGGCACCTAATTTTTCTGCAAGTTCGGCATCATATTTTGGGTTTGTATTCTGACTTAACATACCTTGAAAACAAAGCAGAAGAACGAATAGAGGAATGATTAATTTCATTTGATTTTTCATTTTTAAATACAACTATTTAAGGTTATTTTTTATCGCCCGGGCGATAGGTTTTTTTGGCTCTTTTTAAAACATCCTCTTTATAAAACGGTACAGTTTTAAATTGTTTATCGGCATAGCGTTGGGCTTGGTCGTTAAAATGAGGCGAATTTACATCACCACTTTGTCCACCTGCTAATATGGATTTTGCTTTTACTTTTTCGCCAAATTCAACCACTGCAACAAAACTATTTCCACGAGTTCCGTATATTTTTTTTGTGTTATTGTCATAGCGCGCTCCATAGGCTGCAAGTGCGCCCCAAGTTCCAGAAGCAAATCCAATTGGAATACTTGGTTTTTCATCATTAAAAGGCTGACGAATATCTCCGTTTAATCTTTGATAACGATTTACATCGCCCCAAGGCATTTTCCAAGTTCCAAAGTCTTCGTTTAATTTTGAAACAACCTCATTAAAAATATCCAACTTTTCCTTACTTGGAGAATTTGAACCCCAATAATTTACCAATTCCATAGAATTTAATCCAGCAGGTCTTTTTCCTTTTCTATAATAATTTGTTCCATAAAAATGAGCTATAGTCATAGCGATTGATTCTTTGGAGGTTTTAAAATCCCAATTTCTCATTGCTTCTATAGGTTCACTTAAATTTTTAAAATTATTTTGTTTGTCAAATGCATTCACCAAACCAGGAATTAAAGCTTCAAAAGCTGGTAAAAAAGGATCGTGTGCTAGTTCAATTAAATTATCAATGGTATGTCCTGTTTTGTTTGAAAGTAAATTTATGGCGTGAATTCCTCTAAAATTTTCACGATCTAAAGACATATACGATGGATAATTTTCTTTTTTTGGACTGAATTCTAAAGCCGCTGTGTAAGGTGTTGAATTACAATTTTGCAACCATCCATTTTCAGGATTTAGCACTAAAATATTTTCATCAACTGTATGCAAACCTTTCCAATCTGTTTGTGGATTGCTACCATCAACTGGTTTTGAAAAGTCGAAAGAGGTATCACGAATAGGCACAAAATTTCCGTGGAAATAAGCAATATTTCCTTCTGCATCGGCATAAACAGTATTATTCGATGAGTTTGTTCTAATATCCATCATTTCTTTAAATCCTTTATAGCCTGTTTGTTTCGTTCTAATATACGATTGTTCCAATGCTTTTACAGGTTCCCACATCATTGCGGAGGCAGTCCATTGTCCGTCGGCAACATGTGTAATTGGTCCGTGGTGTGTACGGTATGTTGGAAACGTTTTTTCCTTTAAATCATCACCATCTTTATATTTTAAAGTTACTTCAGAAGTTTCAACAGGTCTCAATTCTTCGCCATATTTATACAACAATTTGTCATCCATTTTTACAATGGTTTCTTTAAACTCGTCCATAACATCGGTATAAGTTGAGGTATGCATCCAACCAGTTTTTTCATTAAATCCTTGATACACAAAAAATTGCCCCCAAGTTACAGCACCATACGCATTTAAACCTTCTTCACTAACCACGTGAACTTCTCCTCGGAAGAAAAATGAAGTATGGGGATTAATCAGTAATAATGAATTACCCGATTCGGTTAATTTACCTGAAATAGCAATTCCGTTGGAACCTTGTGGTTCGGCCATTTCTGCTGCTTTTTTTAGTTGAAGCTTTTCCATTGCTGGAATTTCCATGTCGCTTTCATAAAAGGCTCTTATTTTTCTTGTTGAAACACGTTCAATATCTCCGCCAATAGATCCTTCGCTAAAATACATAGGCATCCAAGGTTCGAAATGTGTGATTAATTTTGGCTTCACATCAGGATTACTTTGAAGGTAAAAATTTATTCCATCGGCAAAAGCGATACACAATTCTTTAAGCCATTGAGGGCTGTTATCATACATTTCTATGGCTTCCTCTTGTGTCATAAAAAGTTTGGCTCTTAAGTCACTGTAAAGAGCGCTTTCACCTTCAACCTCAGCTAATCTTCCAGTTGCCCAAATGTAATTTTGTTCTACACGATTAAAATCATCTTCACATTGCGCATATAATAAGCCAAAAACGGCATCGGCATCGGTTTTACCATAAATATGAGGTACGCCAAAATCATCACGAATTATTTCAGTATTGGCTTTGTGATTTTCCCATCGTTCTTTTTCAGAATTTATGGAACTTATTTCTTTGCTCTCATCACAACCTAAAATTAAAATACTAATTACTAAAATAAGTATTATTTTTTTCATATTTAAATAATTTTCAAATGAAATATTGGTTTAAATTTAGTTATTTTTAGACAGACTCTTAGTAAACTTTATTAGAATAATTGCACAATCCAAACAATTAAAAATATAGGAATTAAAATCACCAATCTTGCCTCTATGAGATTATTTTCAGATCCGTCTAACAAAAAAAAGAACCGGATACGTTTCGTTAGCTAGTTCATAGTCTTTTGGCAGCGACACGATGAGCTTTCTATTCTCGTTTAATATTTTTGATTGAAGGTTATCTTTAATTCCAATTTTAACATTCACATCTTGCGAATAACCAATTCCTGATTTTAAAAATCCAATAATTACAAAAAATAAAACATAGATTCTCATTTTGCTGTTTTTCAAATTGTTACGAAAGTGTTTTTATATGATTTTGTTGCGTGTTTTAGCAACTAACTTACAAAAAAATAAGGCATACTCATAAATTTTGGAAAGTCCTATCTTAAAATTTGCATTCAGGATAAAACAATTTAAATAATTTTAGTGCAGTTTTGAATTCTCGCTCCCAATTATTAACTGCTGTTTTATGATTGAAACCCTCTTTTATAAAAAATGAAACATCTTTTTGTGTTAATTCGATTATTGGCTTATTGGGAAAATAATAAATGAAATCAGTCATTGTACTTGTATAAGATTGTATTGTAATTTTAGGATAACCTTGCCCATTTAAATATTTTGAAAAAAGGGATAGTAATTCTTTATTTTTAGTATGGACTTTGTGTTTGGTTAATGGAATATGTTGTACGGATTTGGTAATTGCAGCATCGATTTTTATATCGGCTTCAGGAAATAAATTTTTAACCAGCGCTACACTTTTTGAATTATACATAGTGTACCATCCTTTTTGTGTTTGACTCCATTTAAAATGGGGCGATTTCCTTAATTTGGCAATAAAAGGTTCATAATAGCTAAAGAATACAAATATCTGATTTTGCAATCTATGAAACACTTTTTTTAAAGTAATAACCGGCAATTCTTGAGAGGATTTATTCATAGCTCCTCAAAAATAGTAATTTTTAAGCACTTTCTTACTATCGCCTCACCAAGCTAAAATGCCCATTTCTATTTCTAACAATTCCGTTTTTGTCTTCTAACTGAACTGAAAACCAATAATCGGAAGCTGGTAGTGGTTTGCCATTAAATATACCGTTCCAACCTTCTCCCATGGGGTCAATTTTACCAAGTAATTTTCCAAACCTATTGTAAATATAAACTAGCGAAACTGGGTAAAACTGATTGGTTACTCCTTGCACATTCCAAGAGTCGTTAAAACCATCATTATTTGGTGTAAAAAATTTAGGAAATCCAATTACCGAAACATCTATGGCAATAGAACCGCAATTATTAATATCTCTAACATGTATAGTGTGTATGCCTGCTGGAACGTTCTCAAATAAAGAGGAACTTTGGTAAGGACCGTAAATATCGTTTAGCGCAAATTCGTATTCGCCTTCACCTAAATTAAAACCCTCATTGTTAATATAAATAGTATTATTATCTGAATCATCGACAATTGTAATATCGTCATAACCAACATTTGGTATGGAAGAAAGTTCGAGAAAAATAAATCTTGGAAGCGACTCGCACCCTAAATTATTGATTGCAATAACCGAATACAATCCAGCCTTAAAAGCTTCATAATTTTCATTTTTACTTACCAAGTCTCCAGTTTCATTGTACCATTCGTAGGTATAAACACCATCGAAATTTAAAGGTTTTAAAATGGTTGGCTGGGTATTAACACAAAGTATTTGTTCGGGTTCAACCTCAAAATAAGGAATAGGGTTTACTACAAATTTTAAAACTGATGAAATAGAACAATTGGTGTTTATGGGGTTTACAATAAGCACTGTAATATCTTGGGTATTTGAAAAGAAAGGGTTTGGTAACGGACTCGATAATTCATTGTTATTTTCATCAAAATATCGCACTAACATTCCTGTTTGACTTCCTAATAATTCTTGCTGAATAGTGGAAGTATCAAAATTGGCAAAACCATCGGTCGTTTCTTCTTCTGTTGAACCGCCATCACAGGCTGGAATTATTAAAACAGGATAAATTTCAGGTGCATCATCTACAATAAATTCAAGTGTTGTTTCATCAAAACAAGATGGTGAATTGTTCGAGTTTTCATTTTCTACACGAATAGTAATAGTTTGATTTTTTGTTAAAAACGGATTAGGTAACGGACTAGGAAATTCGTTGTTGTTTTCATCGAAATAACGGATTAAAATTTCGGTTTGCCCGTTTCTAATTTGAGCATCTATTGTTGAAACATCAAAAGGGAAAAACCCATCTTGGTTATCGTCACATTGTCGTTCAATTGTAACAGGAGTAGCAACAGGAAGTGGCTCCACATGAAGTGTCACTACATGGTTCAATCCTAAACAAGCATTTACATCATCACTATCAATTCTTACATAAATTTTTTGCTCCCAAGGTGTTGTATTTTTATAATTTGAAATATCTTCAATGGGATTAATTTCTGAAAGTGCATCTTCTAAGCCTTCATAAAAAAAGACACGCACTTTTTGTGAAGAAAAAATATTTTTAGTTGCGACTAATTCTTGAAAAACATCGCTGAAATTGAAATAGTTTCGTCCATCTTGATTGTTTGCGGGGTAATTTTCGCACACATAATAATCACGATGAAAATTTGGTGGAATTTGTGTAGCTCCCACTTTTAAAATGATTTTTGCAGTACGTTCACAACCGTATTCGGTGCTAATTTTTACAAAAACTTCACTATTTATCACTTTCGGATTTGTATAGGCAATCGGGTCTTCAATTTGGTTGTTAAAACTAGCATCGTTGTAAAATTCGAAAAACTCATTTTCGTAGTTTGTTGAAATTAATTCATTCGCTTCATTCAAATTAAAAACACTAAATCCGTCATTGTTTTCATCGTCATCACACTGCTCTAAAATAACGGTCGTATTTCTTAAAACAGGTTTTGGCTGCACTTCAATTTTAAAAGAACCTGAAACTTGGCAGCTATTTAAATTCTTGTTTTCAATTTTAAAATAAACGATTTCTGCTGCATTGGCAGTCTTATTTTTATACGCTTTAGGGTTGGTAATTTCAGTGGTTAAATTACTATTTGAATAATAGAAAATATTGAAATCATTTTTCGATTTCCCGTTTAAAATGCTTGGTTCATTTTGTGTTAAATCGAAAATTTCAAATCCGTCAACATCCGTTCCTGTAGTGTTAGAATCGCAATTATTTATAGTAGGAATTTCAACTAAAGATTCCGGACTATCATAAACATTTACTTCAATAGTCAAACGATTGGCACTTTCACAACCATTGATGGTTTGCGTTGTAAAATAAGTAGTATTGTGTTTTAAGATAGTTGTGTTTTCTAATACTGTTCCTCCAGAGTTTGTTGCATACCATTTTATGGAATTTCCAGTAACAATTAAATCATTTAAAGTAGCATTTTGAACATTACAAAAAGACTGTTTTGGCTGTGTTGTAGTTGGCTCAGGAACTTGGGTAACGGTAATGGTAACCTCAGTTCTTGTTAGTGAAGTACATCCTGTATTAGTATCAAAAGCTTCAACAAAATAGGTCTTAGAGGTAGTTAAATTTGGCGTATTGTATTCATTACCTTGAAAAAAGGGAGTTCCACCAGTTTTTGTCGAATACCAGCGAACAACACCAGTATTAGAACTTGCAGTGATCGAGGTGCTCCCATTAAAGCAAATGGATTTTGAAGTCGCAGCGATTATCGTTGGAATTTCGTTTACGGTTGTCAATACTGGAGTTCTTTTTCCTGAAGTACAAGTGCCATTTGATGACGCTACGGCATAAAAAGTAGTAGAAGTATTAACAGTTGTTTTTAAGATATTTCCTGTTTCAATTGGTGCTCCACCAGTTAGTGTTTCAAACCATATTACAAAACCACTTGTTGAAGTTGCTCTTAAGGTTACTTCACCAGCACCACAACGTTCATCTCCGTTAGAATTTAAAATTTCTGCAACTTTTAAGGTTGTTTCATTATTTCCAAAATTAACTATGGGGTCGCCAGGCATTCCACCATATTCAACAATGTATCCTTTAGGCTGATAATCTCCAGAATTTGCACCTGAATTAGCCAAATCGTTCCAAGAGCCTTTTATTCCAATACTTGGAGCAGTAATATGTGCGTAGTCTTCATTTCCTAAATTATTTGGCTCGTTATTATTCCAATACTCATAAGGTAAGTCGGTACCATTGGTTGAGCCATTTACTCCTCCAATCCAAAATGTTTTCCCTATTTCAGGCCCTGTTACCCATTTCCAAGTACCTTCACTACCTGAATCACTTGCTCCAATCCAACCAGTTCCTTTAGCTTGTTCACCAGATAATTTAACCTCATCATATGAAGTAATAGTTGCTAGATAACCTTGTAATCCATAATATTTTAATGATTCGGCTTTAGATTTAGCATTAGTCCAGGTAACGCCAACATCTTTAACATACTCATAAAAATGTCCTGTGGAAGGTAAATAGTTTTTTTCATTTACGGTAAATGAGAATTTTTTTATTCCGGAAACATTGTTGGTACTGTAGAATACAACATCTTTACTTGCAGAAATTAAATCATTCATTGCTGTTACACCTGATGTTGTTGTAGACAAAGTCAGTTTTCCTTCAGAAACACTAAAATTGGTTGAAATAGTTGGGTGAGTGCCCGTTAACTTTAATCGGTCTTGTGAGCTTACATAACCTTCTGAAATTTGAATAAAAAGCTTAACAATTTCCAAGTTACTCGGATTGGATATTGAAAGAGAAGTAACTATTGGTTGTTCACTGCCTATACAGAAAAAAGAGTCGCCAACAGCTTCAATTTTTGGAGGAGAATTTTGAGCATATCCAAAAGAGGTCAATAAAAACAATAATACAAAAAAGGCAGTTTTAATTTTGCGAGAACCCATTTTTCAAACGAAACTTAAAAGGCTAAAATTAAGAATTTGTAATTGAATATGATTGTACTATTTCATCATTAACATAAATATTCTTAGAATTGAATTATATTTATAGGAACGATTAGAAAAACAATGTTTTATTCATTTTTCAAAAAATATTTTAGTAAAAAGGAACGGTTTAAAACCAGTATTCTTTTCTGTTTATTAATAGGGATGATTGTTCTCATGCGATTGTTCGATGCTCCATTAAAAAATGAAATTGCTCCTGCCGGAATTGTGTCCTTTGAATTGGCAAAAGATGTTGAAAAATCTAAATTTATATTAAACTCTTGGAATACGGAAGCGGTGATTTCAGCAAAGAAAAGTATGTATTTCGATTTCCTCTTTCTTTGTATTTACTCCACTTTTATGGGATTATTAATTTTTAAATTAAACAGAAAACTAGAAGTTAGAAATCATATTTTAACTGAAATAATGATAGGTGCTGTTTTTATAGCAGCTTTTTTTGATGTTATTGAAAACATAGCCTTATTGCAATTAATTTATGGAAATTATAAGCAGATTTGGAGTTCAATGGCTTATTATTTCGCAGCATTAAAATTTATACTTCTTGCCATAGCAATTGTATACATTTTAGTTGGAAGTAGTATTCTATTACTTAGAAAAAAGCACAAAGACTAGGTTAATCAATATTCAATTTTATCATCCTTTTCAATCCAGTTTTTAAAAACTTTAGTAGCATCATTTCTCAGAATATTTATAAAAGGGATTTGCCTTCCATTTATTTCTTTAGAAATTTCAGTATAAATAAACTCATCATCAAAATCTATATTTGCCGCATCTTCTCTGGTACAAGCATAATACACTTTTTTAGGCCTGGCCCAATAAATTGCACCTAAACACATAGGGCAAGGTTCACAAGAAGTGTAAATAATGCAATCATCTAATTGAAAAGAGTTTAATTTTTTACAAGCGTTTCTAATAGCTACAACTTCGGCATGTGCTGTAGGATCATTTTTTGAAGTCACTTTATTGTAACCTTCTGCTATTATTTTTCCATTCTTAACAATCACTGCTCCAAACGGACCGCCAGCATTTGAATTGACTCCTTTTTTAGCTAAATCAATAGCTTTTGACATAAAAAAATGATGTTTTGTTTCCATAATAAATGGATTAAGAATGAGTAACACATAAAGTTACTCAATTTTTAGTAAAGCAATTGAAAATTTTAGAATTTCATAAAATTAAAGAGTAATAATAGTATGATAACAACTACAATAGCTGAAACCCAAAAAACAACTTGTTTTTCATTTTTAGTAGAGGCTTCTCTTTCAATTTTTTTCTTTAATTGAAAAAGCTTGTAACTAGATACTTTTGGAAAGCTATATTCAGTTTTTATACTTTTTGTCTTTGAATAATCATTTTCTCCTTTAAATTTCTTTTGCCTATTTGCTTTACGAATTTTACTATTTCGTAAACGTTGAAGATATCCTGGGATTGAACCTGAACCAAAACTCATAGCAATTAATTGAAGTTAAAATAAAAATGAGGTAGGTTAAAAAATTACGATTAGCCTACCTCATTTATTAATAATTTACGATTCTTATTCTTTAGAATCTTTAGGTTTTTTTTCAGAAGTATTCGTTGGTTTTTTAGGTGTTTCTTCTTCCGAAGTTACATCCTCTACATCTTGTCCTTTTAAATATTCTGGTAATTGCATTCCGGCCATATTAAACATTTCTTGCAATGGGGGAACAGCTTTGTACATTCCAGAAATAAAGTTTGAAGTAGATGTTTTACCATCTTTTCCTCCGCCACCATTTTCCCAAACAGTAACTTTATCAATTTTAATATTTTTAATGGCTTCAGCTTGTGTTTTAACTAGCTCAGGTAATTTATCGGCAATTAATAATAAGGCAGCATTTTGAGCATCATCGCCAGCAGCTTTTACAATTTCATCTAAACCTTGTGCTTGTTTTGTCAATACTTCAAAAATCCCTTTTGCTTCTGCTTCTTTTTTCATGAAAATAGCATCTGCTTCTCCTTTTGCAATACGTCTAATTTGTTCGGCTTCCGCTTCTGCATCAATTTCAACTTTTTGTTTATCAATTTGAGCGGGTACAACAATATCTGCCAATTGCTCAGCTTCTTTACGTTTAGCTCTTGCTTCTTCCGCAATTTTTTCAGCAGCGTAGGCTTCTTCTAATGCTTTTGCAGCTTGAACTTTTTCGGCAGCTATGGCTCTTTTTGCAGCTTCCGCTTCTCGCTCACGTCTTAAAGCATCAGATTCTGCAATTTCGATTTTTGAAATATTTTCACCTTCAATCGCTTTTGCGTTGGCAACAGCTGTTTTAATACGCTCAATTTGTAAAGCTTCCGCTTCACCAATTTTTGCTTTTGCTCTGGCATCAGCAGTTTGTATACGTTCTTTTTGATTTGCGTTAGCTTCACCAATCATTGCGGTTGCAACTTTATCTGCAACTTGTACACGTTCAGCTTGATTAGCTTCCGCTTCCCCAATTTTTGCTTTTGCAATGGCATCAGCAACACGAACTCTTTGATCTTGATGTGCTTCCGCTTCACCAATAGATCCATCTCTTACTTTTTGTGCCACAGAAACTTTTGCTTCATTTATGGCTTTAGCAGCAGCTTCTTTCCCTAAAGCTTGAATATATCCAGATTCATCGTGAATATCGGTAATATTTACGTTAATTAGTTTTAAACCAACTTTTTTCAATTCAGCTTCAACACTGTGTGTAATATGCGATAAAAATTGATCTCTATCGGAATTAATTTCTTCAATATCCATAGAAGCTACCACCAAACGTAGCTGGCCAAAAATAATTTCTTGTGCCAATTCTTGAACAGCATCTAAGTTTAAACCTAACAAACGTTCTGCAGCATTTTGCATTACACTTGGTTCGGTTGAAATACCAATGGTAAATCTAGAAGGAACATTTACACGAATATTTTGCTTACTTAAAGCGTTGGTTAGATTTACTTCAATAGACATTGGAGTTAAATCTAAAAATTCATAATCTTGAATAATTGGCCATATAAATGCAGCTCCACCATGTATACATTTAGCAGATTTTCCTCCACCAGTTTTACCGTACACAACTAAAATTCTGTCCGATGGACAACGTTTGTATCTTCTTATCATTGAAAAGAAGAACACAACAATTATAAAAATTACGGCTCCTACTAAGTAAACTCCAGTAGCTCCCGATTGTAATGGTAGTAATAGTAAATTCATAGTTTATTTTTATTTAGATAATTTTTCAACAAGTAATATTTCAGCACTTACAATTTCGATAACTTTTACCATAGCGCCTGTTTTTAATTCTTCTTCTTCATCGGTAATCGCTTCTAATTCTCGTAAACTCCCTTGAACTTTAATTTGAACTTTTCCCATTTTAGATCGCTTTGCACCAATTGGTAAATACACTTCTCCAATAACACCAACTGCATTTTTTATTATCAAAGTTCCGGATTCGGCTAATTTATGCATCCAATAAAATAGTAACGAGGTAATAAACATCATTATTAAACCGGCAATAGTAGAGATAACAAGTGTTAATCCAGTTGACAATTTATTGTCTAAACAAGTAATACCTGTCCAACCGAAAATAGTGAAAAAGGCAACAATGTTTTTAAATGTAAAAAACTGAAATCCAACGCCACCATCATCAGCTTCAAAATCACTAGCGTCAGCTTCCATATCGGCGTCACCACCTCCAATTAGTGTTAAAATAAAAATGATTAAAAATACTGCAGAACCAATTAATGCAATAATCCAATAAGTTTGCTCTAGGGTTGACATGCCGTCAAAAAATTCCATCATAGTTCACAATTTTAAAGAAGTTATGAATTTAATAAATTTATGTTAGATAAGTTGGATTCTGAAAATATTTATTGAATTCAATTTATACGTATTAATTTTGTATAAAATGTTACGTCTAAGACCTAAAAATTAATTTAAATTTGCATTTTTAAAGACAATTATTAGAATAAATTTGGCTGACTAAAATAGTCGTCATTACGAATGAAATGAAGTAATCTATTGAATTTTAATTCTAGTTTACAGATTACTTCGAAATTATAAATTTCTCGCAATGACGTTTTTAATACATTTTTTGACAGTTTCTATTATTAAACAACAAATAAACAAGATGAAAAATAAAATTGAAGTTAGCTGGAAAGGGCAAATGCTTTTTGAATCTAAAGCACCTGAAGGGAGTGTAATGATTGATGCTGCTGAAGAAGTTGGAGGACAAGGAAAAGGTTTACGACCAAAAGCAATGATGTTAACAGCATTGGCTGGTTGTACTGCAATGGATGTTGCTTCTTTGTTAAAAAAAATGCGTGCTGAAGTTGATGATTTTAAAATTGAAGTTGAAGCTAATTTAACTGATGAGCATCCAAAATATTACGATAAAGTACATGTTACTTATCGTTTTTACGGAAGTGATTTCAAAAAAGATAAAATAGAAAAAACAGTGAGTTTATCGGTAGATCGTTATTGTGGAGTAACAGAAATGTTTCGTCAGTTTTCTGAAGTAACCACTGAAATTATTTACATAGAGCAGTAAAGATTAAATAAATTGTCATAACGTCATTACGAGGAGTGAAAACGACGAAGTAATCTTTCTTTTGAAAAACAGATTACTTCACAGCACTTCGAGTACCTCAGTGACCTCGTTGGCAATGACGATTAAAAAATAATTTGTCAATTTGGACAAAGGAGAAATCAGATTTGATTTTTAAAAAAATAAAATTCAAACTCAAACCTAGCAGCTTTTCAAAACCTGTTAGTTTTTTACTTTTAGTATTTTTAAGTACAATTCAACAAATAAAGCGTAAAATTATTTTACTTATTTTTGAAGAAAATTACTGCTATGCAATGGAAATTAAAACCTAAACCAAACCCTGAAATTACTGCTCAACTCGCCAAAGAGTTAGGTATAGATATTACGCTAGCCAAACTGTTAGCACAACGTAATATAGCTACTTTTGAAGAAGCTAAATCTTTTTTCAGACCCAGTCTTAATGACTTACACAATCCGTATTTAATGAAAGATATGGATAAGGCGGTTGCAAGAATTGAACTGGCAATTTCTAACGGTGAAAACATCATGGTTTATGGCGATTATGATGTAGATGGCACAACTTCGGTTTCGTTATTGTCGTCTTATTTAAAAACATTGCACCCAAATATTGCAACGTATATTCCCGATAGATATGCCGAAGGTTACGGAATATCTTACGCAGGAATTGATTATGCCGAAGACAATGATATGAGTTTAATTATTGCTTTAGACTGTGGAATAAAAGCCATTGATAAAGTTAATTATGCAAAAGAAAAAGGCATCGACTTTATTATTTGCGATCACCATAGGCCAGGAAATGAAATACCAAATGCAGTGGCGGTTTTAGACCCAAAAAGAGAAGATTGTGATTATCCTTATAAAGAATTATGTGGTTGTGGAGTTGGATTTAAATTGATTCAAGCATTGGCTGTAACTAAAGGTGAAACCATCGATGATTTAGTTCAATATTTAGATTTGGTCGCCATTGCCATTGCGGCAGACATTGTGCCTATAACTGGAGAAAATAGAGTGCTCGCTTATTTTGGATTACAAGTTATAAACGACCAGCCTAGAACTGGAATAAAAGCAATGATTCATCAGGTTAAAAAAGAAACCTTAACTATTACCGATGTTGTGTTTATCATTGCGCCAAGAATTAATGCTGCTGGAAGAATTAAACACGGAAATTACGCTGTAGAATTGTTAACCGAAATGGATTTTGATACTGCGGTTCAATTTGCTTCAGAAATTGAGAAAAATAATAATGACAGAAAAGAATTAGATAAAACCATTACACAAGAAGCTTTACAACAAATTGAAGAAAATAACGAACAACAAAATTTTTCAACGGTTGTTTATAGTGAAACTTGGCACAAAGGTGTTATTGGTATTGTTGCTTCTCGATTAATTGAAACGTATTACAAACCCACATTAGTTTTCACTAAAAGCGGCGATAAACTGGCAGCTTCGGCACGTTCGGTAAAAGGGTTTGATGTGTACAATGCTTTAGAACAATGTTCCGAATTTATTGAGCAATTTGGCGGACATAAATATGCCGCTGGATTAACATTAAAAGAAACAGATTATTCAAGGTTTAAAAATAAGTTTGAAGAAGTTGTAAAAAATACATTACCGGAAGAACTTAGAACACCAGAAATTAGAATTGATGCAGAAATATCTCTTTCTGAAATTACTCCAAAATTCTATCGAATTTTAAATCAACTTGCACCATTTGGACCTCAAAATATGAAACCAGTATTTTCTAGTTCAGGACTAAGAGATAACGGTTATGGGAAAAAAGTTGGCGCCGATGAAACACATCTAAAATTGGGTATTTTACAAGGTGCGGACCAAAAAACATACAATGCAATCGGGTTTGGGTTGGGCGATAAAGAGCAACTTATAAAAAAAGGTAATTGTTTTAAAGCAGCCTTTAATATTGATGAAAATCATTGGAATGGAAATTCATCACTTCAGTTATTATTGAAGGATTTAAAAGAAGAATAATGTTTATTTATTTGCATATATGCAAATAAATAAACATATTTACAAAAATATTCAACATGTTATTTTGGAATACTAAAGTCAAATGTTTATTAAAGTCGGAACTAGTTCGCAGAGGAATCTCAAATTCTGATTTAGCAATGATGCTTGAACAAATCGGAATTGAAGAAACCAAATCAAGTATTGACAGTAAAATTAGCCGAGGTACTTTTAGTGCTTCTTTCTTTTTACAATGTTTAACTGTTATTGGTTGTGAAAAAATAGAAATTGAAGACTTTGAAAATCAATTATCAATCGCTGCTGAACCAGAAGTTGATTATAATCTAAAAAAATAAGAGAATGTCAAAAGTTAAATTTATTGATTTATTCGCTGGATTAGGAGGAATACGATTAGGGTTTGAAAAGTCTTTCCAAGATTTAGGTTTTGAAACAGAATGTGTAATGACTTCTGAAATTAAACCTTACGCAATTGAAACTTTATCTAAAAATTTCAGTCATGATTATTTTGTCGGAGATATTTTTAATGTTGAAAATAAACAAATTCCAGACTTTGATTTTTTGTTGGGAGGTTTCCCCTGTCAGCCATTTAGTGCAGGTGGAAAACGTGAAGGATTTGTTGATACTAGAGGCACTTTATTTTTTGAAATTGAAAGAATTTTAAAAGAGAAAAAACCATATGGTTTTATTCTTGAAAATGTAGAAGGACTCGTGAAGCATGATTTAGAAAATAAAGAGGATAAAATAGGAAGAACACTAACCACAATTTTATATAAACTTAAAACTGAATTAGGTTATAAGGTTTCTTGGAAAGTTTTAGATTCTATTGAATTCGGTTTGCCACAATCTCGTAAAAGGATTTTTATAGTAGGTACAAAAGACTTACCTGCTAACAGGCAGGTGAAAAACATAGATTTAAGTGTTAACACTAAACAATTTAAACCTTTGAAGTCAGTATTAGAAAGTGGTTTAGAAACAATGAAATCTGATTTTACAGAAAAGCTTTTTAGCCATTTTGAAATGGAAGATTTGTATGGAAAATCTATTAAAGACAAAAGAGGCGGAGATAATAATATTCACAGTTGGGATATAGGAATTAAAGGAGAGGTTTTGGATGAGCAAATTATTATTTTGAATAAGCTTTTTAAAGAAAGACGAAAAAAACATTGGGCAGAAAAAATTGGTATTGATTGGATGGACGGAATGGCTTTGACTTTAAAGCAAATTTCTACTTTTCATGAAAATGAAAACCTAAAAAACCTGTTAGATGATTTAGTTAAAAAAGGGTATTTAAGGTTTGAACATCCTAAAAAACTAGTGTGTGAAATTACTGAAAATGGAGAACGTAAGTATCGTACTTATGATGAAACTAAACCCAAAGGTTACAATATTGTTACAGGAAAATTGAGTTTTGAAATAAATAAAATTTTGGATCCAAATGATATTGCACCAACACTTGTTGCTACTGATGTTTCTCGTTTAGCTGTTCCTGATAACGGTGGTTTAAGAAGATTAACTAAAAGAGAGGGTTTACGTTTATTCGGTTATCCAGAATGGTATGAAATTCCAGTAAAAGAATCAGAAGCTTTTGATTTATTAGGAAATACAGTTGCAGTTCCAGTTGTAGAACACGTAGCAAAACAGTTAGCGGAAATTTACGAAGGAAATTTAGTTTATTCTACGGTTAATGAAACGCCAGTATGTTCTTCATAATTTTTCAAAACGTTTCTTAACCAATGACCATTTGTGTGTCTCGTTTGTGGGTATTGATAGCGCGTATTATTTAATGCAGATAAAAATTCCTCTTTACTGTTAAATGGTTTAAATCTCGCACGTTCAGAATACCAAACACTTGGTCTTATATTGTAAATTACACTCTTCTTTTCTTGAACTTTTAAAGGGTATGTTCCACTTGGACAAGCTAATTCCCAAATCTTTTTTAGCCAAACGTCTTTAATGCTAATTAAACCATCATTCATTTGATATGCTAAAATAAGATAATCAGAGTCTATTCTATAAGCATTATCCAAAAGTGAATTACAATAAGAATCGAAGTTTGCCAAATCAAATCCAGGTCCTCTATCAAAATCAAATGATTTAACTTCCAAAAGTCCTTTTTTGTGGTCGTCTTTATCCAAGAGAAAATCAGGAAAGGTTTGAGAATTTGTATTTTCTTCAAAATCTATCTTCTCTTTCTGAAACCAGGCTTTTAACCATTCTTGAAGTAAATTTCCAACGGTATCTTTTGTCTTTATTAAGATGCTTAAATCTTTAACAGTAAATTTAATACTTCCCGTTTCTCCTATTAATTTGTAATCTTCAACAAGTTTTTTATAAAGTTGCTCGGCAGTTAATTTCATAGTCAATTTTTAATTTAATCAAATTTACTAAATTTTTTATTTCACTTCCTTAATCAAGTACATATACACTGGATAATGGTCGCTATAGCCGCCAATAAAATTATTTCCGGCAAAACTTCTAAAAGGATATCCTTTGTATTTTCCAGTTTGTGTTGTCAAATATTGCGGGTTAAAAACTCCAACTTTATACATTTTATAAGTTGAATATTCTTTTTTTGTAGTTAATAAAGGTGATGTTATTAGTATTTGATCGAATAAATTAATGTTATCTCTATACACCAAAGTATTTTGTCCACGCCTAAACATATCCTCCATTGGGTTATAAATATCACCTTCTTGTACATCCGCTTTTTTGCTTTTGGTGTTGAGAACTTCTTTTAGGCTTTTGTTGTGCGGGTCATCGTTTAAATCGCCCATAATAACAACTTTCGGATTAGGATCAGACAATTTAATTTTCTCAATTATTTGAGTGTTTAAATAAGCGGCTTTTTCTCTTTTGTGGCTGCTTTTTTCTTCTCCACCACGCCTTGAAGGCCAATGATTTACAATAAAATGAACCAATTCATCATTTAAATAACCCGAAACTAACAATTGATCTCTGGTGTAAATTCGAATACCGTTTTCTTCCCAAAGCTTTAGCTCAAAAACTTCATGATGAATGGGTCTAAAATCGGTTTCTTTATATAAAAAAGCGACATCAATTCCTCTTAAATCAGGGGAATCGTAATGAATTATTTGGTAATTATTTTTTGATAAAAAGTTATTTTTCGTAAGATCTTCTAACACTTGTCTGTTTTCAATTTCAGCAACACCAATAATGGCAGGTGTATTTTTTGCTTCCTTAATTCCAATTTCGGAAAGCACTTTTGCCATATTATTTAGTTTTAGTTGATAAATGGAATCTCGGTTTTTTAAAATTCCCATTATCGGACTAGCTTCATCGTTTTTAAGTGTATCATTTACAGTGTCAAATAGGTTTTCTAAATTGTAAAATGCAATGGTTTTAATTTGATAATCTGATTGACTAAATGCAGTATTATTTGTGATAAAAACAGTTAGAAATAAAAGAAGTACTTTTTTCATAGAAATAATAATTTAATGCAAAGTTACAAACAAAGTTCGAGCCAAAAAACACTTCTATTTTAAAATCTCTGATTTTGAAACTTAAATAAAAAAGTGTTACTTTGAGAAAAATTGTATATGAAAAAGCTAATTTTATTAGGTTTTTTGTGCTTTCTTTATATCTTAAATTTACATGCACAAGAGATTTTTAATATAACGGGTCGTATTGTCGATACCAATTCTGAAAAACCTATTTCAGAAGTTACAATCTTTATTTTAGACACTTCATTTTTAATTAGCACCAATAATGACGGAACATTTGTTTTCAAAAATTTAAAATCTGGAAATTATTCTGTTCGTATTTCAAAAAATGGATACCAAACCCAAACTTTTTCAATTTCATTAGCTGAAAATCTTAATTTAAGCACTATATATTTAGAATTTGAAAGTTTTAACCTTGAAGAAACTGGGATTATTTCATTGAATTCAGATGATTTGCTAGATGATAATAATTCAAACTCGACTTATGTTTCAGGATTATTTCAATCATCAAAAGATATTTTTTTAAGAACTGCCGCTTTTAGTTTTAGTCAAACTTGGTTTAAAGTTCGTGGTTATGATTCAAACAATAGCACCATTAGTTTAAATGGTGTAGAAATGAATAAATTTTATGATGGTCGTCCGCAATGGAGCAATTGGGGCGGTTTAAATGATGCGTTAAGAAATCAAGATTTTAGTTCGGGAATAGCACCTTCTGAAATTTCATTTGGGGGGATTTTAGGAAGCACTAATTTTAATACACGAGCTTCGGACAACCAAAAAGGAGGAAAAGTTTCGTATGCTTTTGCCAATAAAAGTTACACAGGAAGGCTAATGGCAACATATTCAACGAGTCTTAATAAAAACAACTGGGCATTTACAGTTTCAGGTTCAAAAAGGTATGGAAATGAAGGAATGATTCAGGGTACATTTTACAATTCTTGGTCTGGTTTAATAACTGCTGAAAAAAAGCTAAATAAAAATCACAGTTTAAATTTAACAGCAATTTCAGCATACAATAAAAGAGGGAAATCTTCACCTTTAACCCAAGAAGTGTACGATTTAAAAGGGCAAGATTACAATCCATATTGGGGTTTTCAAGAAGGAGAAGTTAGAAATTCTAGAACTAAGGAAATTTTTGAGCCTATTTTAATGTTGAGCCATTTTTATAATTCAACAAAATCGACTTTAAAAACCTCGATTTCGTATCAAACTGGATTTATTAATAATAGTAGATTGGGTTATTTTAATGCACCAAATCCAGATCCTACTTATTGGAAATATTTGCCAAGTAATTATTTAAGATATGTTGATAATTTAAATTATGAAGGTGCTTATTTAGCGACTGAAAACATTGTTAACAACGGTCAATTAAACTGGAGAAATTTATATGAAACCAATAGTTTAAACATAGAATCGTTGTATTATTTGTATAACGATAAAGTTGAGGATTCTCAGCTGAGTTTTAATTCAAATTTAACCACCAATTTTACTGATAATATTCAATTAAATGCGGGTATTTCATTTAGAAATTTAATATCTAAGAATTATGCAGAAATGGATGATTTATTAGGTGGTACAGGATTTACCGATTTGGATCAATATGCGGTTGGAGAAGCTAGACAAAATGATTTGAATAACCCTAATAATGTAGTTTCAAAAGGAGATAAATTTCAGTATAATTATAGCATCAATGGGTTTACTGCTGGAGGTTTTGCACAAGTTCAAATAACCCAAAATAAAGTAGATTATTTTATTGGTTTGAATGTGAAAAACAGTAGTTTTCAGCGTGAAGGCCTTTACAAAAATGGAACATACGCCAGTAATTCTTATGGAAAAGGAGAAAAACAAACCTTTACGAATTTAAGTGCAAAAGGAGGGATTACTTATAAAATTTCTGGTCGTCATTTAGTCAGTTTAAACACGGCTTATGTTTCAAAAGCACCCACTATAAAAGCTATTTTTTCTAACTCAAGAGTTAATAATTTAATCACGCCCAATTTAACAAGTGAATCAATAGTAACTGGCGATTTAAATTATATTTTTCGTTCGCCAAAATTACAAGGTAGGTTAACAGGTTATTACACAAAGTTTAGAGATGCCATTGAAACTGGCTTTTATTTTGCTGAAGGTTTGCGAGGAAGTCAAGCCGATTTTGTTAGTGAAGTTTTAACTGGCGTTGAAAAAAAACATATTGGAATAGAATTAGGAATAGAGTATGCTTTAACACCAGCAGTGAAATTTTTGGGTGCTGCCGCAGTTGGAGAATTCACTTATGATAATAATCCAAATTTGTATTTAAACTCTGAGAGTTTTATAAATGCTGAAAGTGATTTTGGAATCGCTTATTTAAAAAATTACAAATTATCGGGAACTTCGCAAAATGCTTATTCGTTGGGCTTTGAATACAGAGATCCAGCTTATTATTGGTTTCAAATTAATGGTAATTTTTTATCGAATAATTATATAGATGTTTCACCACTATTACGAACTAAAAACTTCATTGTAGATGCTGATGGAGTTCCTTTTATTGATGATGAAACTGGAGTTGAAATCACCCAAGAACAAGTGAATTTATTGCTTAAACAAGAAAAGTTTGATTCGGTGCTTCTTATGAATTTAGTCGCAGGAAAATCTTGGAAAATTAAAGACTACTATTTCGGAATTTTTGCCGGAATAAATAATGTTTTAGGTGAAACTTATAAAACGGGAGGTTTTGAGCAAGCAAGAAACGCAAATTACCCAGAATTAAAACAAGATAAGGAGTTAGATAATCCCATTTTTAGTCCAAAATATTGGTACAACAAAGGAACATCTTACTACATTAATTTTTATGTTAGATTTTAATATATAGCTATGAAAAAAATAAATATTCTCTTAATTACACTTTTAATATTAGTTAGTTGTGTTAAAGATTCAGATTATTCAACACCACTTATTGAGTGTGCAGAGCCTTCATTGGCAATTACGAACTCCATTAGCCAAATTAAGGAAATGTATAGTTTTGGAGGCACTGAATTTGATGCCGAAATAATAATTGAAGGTTATGTCGTTTCGAGCGATAAATCGGGAAACATTTATAAGTCTTTATCAATACAAGACAAACCCGAAAATCCGACAGCTGCCATAAAAATTGCAATCGATCAAACCAATATTTATACAAAATATGAAGTTGGTAGAAAGATTTTTATAAAACTAAAAGGTTTGGCTATTGATTATAGTTATGGAAGTTTACAACTTGGAAAATTTGGTGGCTCTGAACTAAGTGGAATTTCACCTTTTGAAGTCGATAATTACATCATTCGTTCTTGTGAAGTTTCTGAAATGGTTCCTAAAAAAATAAGTATTTCTGAATTGAATAAAGATTATTTGGAAATGTTAATTGAATTAGAAAATGTTCAGTTTAGTGAAGGAGATATTGGCGAAAGCTACGGGAACGTTGATAATACCCAAACGGTAAATCGAAAATTACAAAGCTTTCATAATGATTGTAGTTTGTTAAGCGAAGTTTTGGTAAGAAACTCTGGATATGCCAAATTTAAAAATGAGTTAATTCCAGAAGGAAAAGGAAATGTGGTTGCTATTTTTAGTAATTATTACAACGATTTTCAATTGTATTTAAGAGAAACTGAAGACGTAAAACTAACTGAAGAACGTTGTGATTATTCAGTAGCTTTAAGCCCAACAATTTCACTTTCCGAAGTAAAAGATTTGTTTCAAGGTTCAAGAATTGAGTTTGGTGTTGAGACTAATTATATAACGGAGGGATTTGTTATTTCAACCGACGAACTTGGAAATTTTGAAAAGCGATTGTTGATTCAAGATAAGAGTGAAAACCCGACTGCTGGAATTCAAATTTTAATTGAAAACGATGCTATTTTTGAAAAATTTAATGTTGGAGACAAGTTGTTTTTAAAGCTAAATAAATTGTATTTAGATGAGGTTGATGGTGTACTTACCATCGGTTATC